>ENA-OSET01002356-OSET01002356.1-sediment-metagenome-genome-assembly--contig:-NODE-2356-length-18375-cov-3.805771_pt1 | contig 18375 bp, 11 predicted proteins | sample MGYA00237882_ERZ534229 | MGnify/ENA primary metagenome ERZ534229 (study PRJEB26408, sample SAMN06266212) | sediment metagenome | isolation source: Hudson Canyon methane seep mesocosm | place... | reverse complement strand
CTTCGCGGGGTAAGTTTAAAAGAAATACTTCTCTATTGGGGAGGGCACGAAAGAGGTAGCGCATATGATAATTGTCCAAATGACTTTCCGGTTTGTGTGCCTATCGCAACACAGCTATGTCATGCGGCAGGCGCTGCCATTGCGATGAAAACAAAAGGTTTGCACCATGCTGCGCTATCTACTTGTGGAGAAGGTGCAACGTCAAAAGGTGATTTTCTTGAAACGTTAAATCTCGCAGGCGCATGGCAGCTCCCTCTGGTGATGGTTGTCAATAACAACCAGTGGGCAATCTCAACCCCTAGCAAAATTCAGTGTGGTGCTCAGAGTTTCGCGCAGAAGGCTATCGGTGCTGGAGTCGAAGGCGTAGTAGTAGATGGTAATGATTACTTTGCTGTCGCGCATGCTGTACGAAATGCACTTCAAAAGGCCTATTCGGGTAAGGGCGCTACGTTGATAGAAGCTGTTAGTTACAGGCTAGGTGATCATACGACTGCAGATGATGCGACTCGCTATAGAAAAAAAGGAGAAGTAGAAGAAGCATGGAGGAATGAGCCTCTTGTTCGCATGAGAAACTTCTTAACATCGCAAAAACTCTGGTCTGATAAAGAAGAAACTGCGCATTCGAGCAAGGCCACTAAGCTAATCGATGAAGCAGTCAAAGACTATTTGTCTGAGGCGCCGGAGTTGCCAGAGTCAATGTTCGATTATTTATACGAGACACTCCCTAAGGCGCTTGAGGACCAATATGCGGAAGTACAGTCGCAAATGCTGTTGACTGACGATACAACAGGTTCGACCTCAGATTCGAAAGGAGTGATTCATCATGCGACTCGTTAAAAATGAACAGAAAAAAGATATTCACAATATTACGATGATCGAAGCGGTTAATCTGGCCTTAGATTTCGCCATGACAGAGTCTGAAGATGTGGTTGTATTGGGAGAAGACGTTGCTGTAAACGGAGGCGTTTTTAGAGCGACTGATAATTTGCGCGATAAGTTCGGCGTGAAGCGGGTGATGGATACGCCGCTTGCTGAAACAATGATCGCTGGTGTGTCTATTGGCATGGCAGCGCAAGGCTTAAGACCCGTTGCTGAAATCCAGTTCATGGGGTTTATTTATGCAGCACTTGAGCAGCTAATAGGGCATGCGGCAAGAATGAGAAACAGAACAAGAGGGCGCTTGACTTGTCCTTTGGTGGTGAGAGCACCATTCGGTGGTGGCATTCATGCGCCGGAGCATCATAGCGAGAGTACCGAAGCTATTTTTGCTCATGTGCCAGGTCTCAGGGTTGTTATTCCTAGCTCTCCAAGACGAGCGTACGGCTTATTACTATCTGCAATTAGGTCAAATGACCCTATTATTTTCTTAGAACCGAAACGAATTTACCGTGCATCAAAAAGCGAAGTAATAAATGATGGAGTAGGCCTTCCTTTAGACAAATGTTTCATCCTTCGCCAAGGAGCAGATATGACTCTCGTTTCTTGGGGGGCGATGATATCGGAAACCATGCAGGCGGCAGAAGAGCTGACTCAAAAGGGGATTCAGTGTGAGGTCATCGATGTGGCGAGTGTATCGCCAATTGATATGGACACCATATTAAAGTCAGTCAAAAAAACAGGTCGATGCTGTATTGTGCATGAGGCCGCCAGAAGTTGTGGCGTAGGGGCCGAGATCGCGGCTGGTTTGTCAGAATTCGCTTTCCCTTTTCTCAAGGCTCCGATTTCTAGAGTAACCGGGTACGACACGGTGATGCCTTACTTTAAGAATGAGAATAATTATCTGCCTAAGATAGAAAAAATCGTATCTATTGTTGAAGAAAGCGTCGGTGCGTGTACTCGTAATGAAGGGGAGACGCGTCATGCCAAAATTTAATTTGCCTGATCTGGGAGAAGGTCTACAAGATGCTGAAATTATAGAGTGGGTTATAGAAGAGGGGCAGAATGTTGAAGTAGATCAAGCCGTAGTCGTTGTTGAAACAGCGAAAGCTATCGTTGAATTGCCGTCACCAGAGAAAGCGCGTATCACCAAGTTTTGTGTGAATGTTGGTGATACTGTAGATGTCGGTCAGCCATTGTTTGAATACCAAGGTATAGATGTGACATGTGAATCAGAAAGTTCAACTCAAAATGAAGTGTTAAGCACGAAAGTTCAGCCCGTTTTTGACGAATCAAACGTAACAGATAGCGTATCGGTTGTTGGTGTACTGCCTTCTGCTTCTGATGAGCATGCAATCAATATGCATGAAAATTTCTCGTTTGAGTCTCACGACGAACCTGCTGAAAATGAGCTGCCTAAAAAGAGAAGAACAAATGACAAACTAGTTGCACCTCCGAGTGTGGTCGCAATGGCAAAAAAGCTAGGTTTGGAAAGTTTGCTCTATGATCATACCTACGGCGACATTGGCCAGAAAGATTTGTTGGATATCTACAAACAGAGACAAAATGGGAGTCATACCTCCGGACCGGAGGTGCACAATGACAAGGTCATAAAACTGAGTGGTGCGCGAAAAGTAATGGCGCAAACTATGACGAAATCACATCAACACATTCCCTCGGTTACTTTGTTTGACGATGCAAATATCCATCATTGGGAAAAAGGTACAGACATTACGCTTAAGTTAATTCGCGCTATTGTGGCGGCGACGAAGCATGTTCCCTTACTTAACGCTTGGTTTGATGAAGAGAACCTTAGTGTGCAGTTATTCGATGATGTTAATCTCGGCGTGGCTGTAAATGCCAGCGATGGTCTATTCGTTCCAGTGATTCGAAAAGTACAAACTTTAACGGATTTTAAAACACGTGCTGTATTGGATAAAATGATTGAGGGCGTTAACCACAGAACCATAAAAGCGCAAAGGCTGTTAGGTGCGACAATTAGCCTAAGCAACTTCGGTACTTTGAGTGGGCGATATGCCACGCCTATTATCGTTCCGCCACAAGTTGCGATAGTAGGAATTGGCACGATTCGGGAGCAGCCAGTGGTGAGAGATGGGCAACTGGTGGTTGGAAAAATCATGCCAATTTCGCTGAGTTTTGATCATCGTGCTGCAAGTGGAGCTGATGCTGCGGCATTTATGGAGTCGTTGATTCAATCACTTGAACAATGAGTTGATACAGAGGACTAAAGAAAAGGTTGTGACTGTTGATAAATGATTATGGTGATATCTATTGGGTATGACCCCTGAGTAAGAAGGAAGCTAAACAAAGAATAGCGAATGCCCTCATCAATCTAGCTTATTATTGCGTTAGATTGACGAAGCTGCTGTTCTTCGTTCAGCGTTTCTTAAAGTATGGCCAATGCTAGTTCACTGAGAATGTTCGTGACGTACCAGAATAGGATTTTATTCTGCCAGTCCAGCCATTTTTCCAGTCACCCTGGTGCACTATGCGATAAGTACCTGAATCGGCATCATTCGGAATATTCCACGTAATGTCGATACGAGATCGGTCAGCACCTTCTCGATTCCACTTGTACAGAGTATCCCAGTCCCAATCGTTAGCAATGGTGACCCAACTTGAACCGACTTTCTTTTGAACCTTTAAGAAGGTGTCTTGTGTTCTTAAGTTATTTTTTGGGTGGCCGCCACGGTAGCTAACGACAACGGAGTCGCCTTTACTATAACTAGAGTTTGCGTTTGATAAGACCTTACCAAAGGATTCCCACCAGTACTTTCCATCCCATACGACACCTGTACGCTCGTTTCTCCATTCGTTCAAACGATCTAAAGGTTGCTTGTCATCTGATACAGGTTGTCCAGAGCTGATTGCTGCGGCTAGGTCGCTAACTTCTTGGCGATATGCTCCAAGAGTGTGTTGACCAAATGCGGTAGATGCGCCTTCATAGTGCTGGGTTTGGTACTCTTCTCTGGTTGCGACATAACCACTATAAGAGTTGGACAAGCCCGCGATTACAACACTGGTGACACCTTGACTGGCCAACTGCGCTTGTACATCTGAGCGAATTCTTCGCCCTGCCATTGTGGTTATCTCAGCAGGTAGACCTACTATGGCCAGCTCACCAACGACGAATACCTGGAATGGAAGCGTTTCAGGAACCCAGCCGAGTTCGCCCGTTGCAAGCAATACTGGCTTTGGATGTTGACAAGGATCATCTTGTGCTAGGTTTAGTACACCGAATACCAAGTTTATTATGCCGCCTAATGCGGAGTCACCGAACGCCATTAAAGCGGTAACAATATTGGTATTGTGGATTGTCATTCCTTCTTGGATACCGTCAAGGTCGGATGGGCCATTCTCAGCCCCGGCCGTGAATGAAAACCCACGTGCAGCGCTACAAAGATCCTGGTTTCCGTCGCCAGTAAATACGCCGCTGACGGTATAGTTTTCCATATCCGCCCATCGATGTCGGTAGTCGACGCTACCATTAAGCTCCAGCCCTGGCTGGTTATACAGCTCCCAGCCTTTATTGAATAAACGAGTACCTCCGTTCTTTGCATTGGCAAGCTCATCGCTGCTACCAGCATAGTCACCTGTGGAATGAGCGTTGCCGTCGACAATGAGCGAGTCACCTAGATCTGATGCCGCGAATGATGCAACAAATGTTTCACTTGCGTTGAAGTCTGTCCCTTTGGCTTTTTCAAATTGGCTTTGTGCATAGCCAGTAATATCGGCACTTAGGTAAGTCCATTGGTTACTGAATCCTGTAGGATGGACGGAGTACCAGTCAATCATGCCGATTTCTGTTCCGTTATCTTTCTTGAATTTGAGTACCGTCATTGTTTTGTTCGTTTCATCGTCGGCTGCGTTATAGTCGTCATTGTTAACATACGCAGGAAGCGAACGATTGCGTGTCGCGTCGGAAAGATCGCCTTGCACTAATTCTATTGAGCCTGATGACATACTGTTGTGTGCTTTTCCAATCGCATTGACGATACCGTTAACGATAACCTCAAAATTTTCTGAGCTGTAACCGCCTAGCACAGCTGCTTCGCTGCCTGATGCTATTTCAAATAGTGAGTAATGTGAGGAACCACCTGCTGCTACATGTGTATGTGTTGCTGAAAGCATTACGTTGTCGTCGGTATAGGTACTGCCATAGATGGAGCTCAAACGTTTGACTACTTCAATCTTGACACCTTGAGACAACATGCCCAAATCTGCACTGACAAAGACTAAGCGGTTCGAAGAGCCCTGGCTTTCCATAATGTAAGCATGAGCGCGTGATCGTGTATGTATGCCTTCTGTTTGTTGCTCCCAGTTTGAGAAGCCAAAGAATCCATTTTCAGCTGCTGGACCTGTTATGTCATAGACCCCAGTGCCGATATTGTAGTCGCCGGCAATGGCACCACTTACACACGAGAGCGCTAGTGTTGAAGCTGCTAATCCATTTTTTATACTTCTATTGAGTTTAAATCTATTAAGATTCATATAGTTTCCTTTTGCACAAAATTATTTTTATTGGTGTGACTTGAGGCCATCCGTGACTGTCTTTCCTTTTTACTGATGAATACACATAATGGCGAATGCTATTTTTTAACAATTCGACGCTATCGTTTTCATGCATTAAATTCAGTATGGCATATAAGGTGAATAATGTTCACTTATAGTCTTTGGATGTCAGGTAATATGGTAAGTAATGTGAACGTATCGATCAAAATAGGGTATAAAACAAGACTTTCATGAGTTTCTAGTCATATTTAATCTGAATAACGTTTCTTTAATGGTTTGTTTTGGTGTCTTTATCTGAGTTGAATAGGGTAGTTTGGTGATAATTGGAAATTCTGAGAGCTGACGGGCCGGTTTACATTTTTGTTAATTATGGTTATCACTCCAACTTAACTATCTAGAGTAATTAGCCATATCAGTGGTCTTTTCGGTCATAACATGTAGTTATATGTGACGCATGTCTCAGAAAATTACTTCGAGGTGTCTTTTAGGGTTCCTTATTACACAAATGCGTACGTTCGGTATTGGCTGTTCGCTTTTCGCCTTATTAAGTAAAATTTATCTAAGCTATTGTTGAATCTCCAAACAAAAAAATAAAACACTGGAGAATATGATGAAATCAATAGTATCAAATGTAGTGAAAGTAGCGGGAGCGATTGTTGTAGCCGCTAGCGTTGTTGGTTGTACTGGAGGCTCTTACGTAGAAACAGCAGATCGCATGGATGTGATCACGCTAGGAGATTCTATCTTCGACTTAAACGGCGTTATTCAAGATACACTTGAAGCGAATGCGGGTGAGACATTCCGTGATTATACGCAAAGTGGCGCAGAGCTTTCTGGCGGTATATTAGCGCCATCTGTTGAGTCTCAGTACTCTTCAGCGAAGGCGACTGATTCAAATATCTCCACGGTTGTGATGGATGGTGGCGGAAACGACATCCTCATTCCAGCTACCTTGTTTGACCCGTATGGGTGCCGTACGCATTGGTGGAGATGGAATATCAGCCAAAGCTGTATCAATTTGATTGCAGACCAATATGTTGTATTAACCAACCTGTTAAATCAAATGGATGCTGATGGTGTTGATTCTATAGTGTACTTAGGTTACTACGAGCTTCCTCGTGGCAATGCTAACCTTACTCAAACACTTAATTATGGTGATGCCTATTTAGGTTATGCATGTGAAACTGCAACGACTGCTGATTGTGCATTTGTTGATCCGCGTGGAACAATTCCAGCTTCACAGGTTGAAAGTGATGATATTCACCCAACGCCAGCTGGGTCAGTTAACTTAGCCGGTCAAATTTGGCCCGTATTATCGCCACTACTATAAGTAGTTAAAAGGCGCGTTGTATTACCTTGGGTCTATACTCTCCCCGAGATTGATTTAAGGTGATACAGAATGAGGAGGGCAATGTGCCCTCCTTTTTTGTGTCTAGCGTTTAGCGTGCTAGAACAGAAGAGCTCTCAAACTAGTCCCGAGAGCTTTCCAGCTTACTTATGTTCATTATTGCGTATAAATTTTGTCATACAGTACGCGTGAGTGTTATTCGATGCTCGTTCATTGCGTTAGTCTCAAATCTCCAAACAATAATAAACAAATCTAGGAGATAACAATGACCTCACAAATATCCAAACTAATAAAACTATCTGGTGCTATCGCAGTTGCCGCCAGTGTGGTGGGTTGCTCTGGTGGTGCCTACATCGAAACAGCTGATCGGAATGACGTAGTCACGGTGGGTGATTCTGTATTTGATTCGAACGGTGTAATTGAGTCAACACTTGAGTCATATGAAGGCAGCACGTTCCGTAACTATACGACGGGTGGGGCTGAGATGGCTGGCGGAGTTATCGCGCCTTCCGTTGAGTCTCAATACTCTACAGCGAACAACACTAACGGTAATATCGACACTGTTCTAATGAATGGCGGCGGTAATGATATTCTGATTCCTGCTATGTTGTTTGACCCATATGGCTGCAGAACACACTGGTGGAGATGGAACATAAGTCAGAGTTGCATTAATTTGATTGGTGACACTTACGTTGCTGGCGTAAACCTTCTGAACCAAATGGATGCAGATGGTGTACAAAATGTTGTCTTCTTGGGTTATTACGAGCCACCACGTAGCAATTCAAATCTAAGCCAAGCGGTTTCGGTAGGGGATGACTATTTGTCCTATGCGTGTGGCGTTTCAACTAACGCTAATTGTACCTTTGTTGATGTTCGTGGCACGGTGCCAGCTTCACAGATCGAAGGTGATGATATTCATCCAACACCTGCCGGATCAGTTAACTTAGCAAATCAAGTATGGCCAGTTCTTTCGCCATTATTGTAATTCAATTAGGGAAGAAGTTTGTAAATTAAGGAAATAGAGTAATTAGAAGAGGGCGTTTGCCCTCTTCTTTATAGTGGTTTGGAGAAGATGCTGGTTATTTGAATTTGCATGCAAATGTGAGGGTGGTCTCATTATTAGAATCTATATTGCCTGTAAGGACATACGATATTAATTTATGAACCAATTTTAACTTTTGTACGTGTCAGGCTTATCTGAATAAACGTCATGTACGTTACGCTAGTGTTTCCAATAATAAATAACCACTGGAGTAAAAAATGAAATCAATCTTATCAAACCTGGCTAAATTAACGAGTGCTGTAGTTATTGCAGCAAGCGTTGTCGGCTGTTCTATTGAGCCAAACTATATCGAAACAGCTGATCGAAATGATGTAATCACTCTTGGAGATTCTATCTTCGATCTAAATGGTGTCATCCAAGCAACTCTTGAAGGGTATGCTGGTGAGACTTTCCGTGACTACACCACTAGTGGTGCAGAAATTTCGGGCGGCTCGTTTGCGCCGGCTGTTGACGTTCAGTACGGCGTTGCAAATTCAACAAATAGTGCGATTGATACTATATTAATGAACGGTGGTGGTAACGATATTTTAATTCCAGCTATGCTTTTTGATCCTTATGGATGCCGTACTAAATGGTATAGACGTAACCCAAGCAGTAGTTGTGTTAACTTGATTGAAAATACCTATGTTGCTGCTGTTAACTTGTTGAATCAGATGGATGCTGATGGTGTTCAAGATGTCGTTTATTTAGGTTACTACGAAACTCCTCGTGGTAATGCAAACCTAACTAAAGCGATTCAGCTGGGTGTTGCTTACCTTTCATACGCTTGTTCTACTGGAACAGTCGCTAACTGTTCTTTTGTTGATGTACTTGGAACTGTTCCTGCTTCACAAGTAGAAAGCGATGATATTCACCCAACGCCTGCAGGTTCAGTAAATCTTGCTGACCAAATTTGGCCTGTTTTATCGCCAGTTCTTTAATAGAAAAATAAGTCTCGGTTATTAGCGTAGCCTGACGATAAAAAGGGAACTTATGTTCCCTTTTTTTTGCTTAATAGAACTTAATTTTAACCTAAAGTATTTAGATAAAAATATTAAGCAATTTCATGATAAATAAAGATAAAAACTTAATTTAGGAAAAGAGTTCTACATTAATTTTTGGAGACCTATATATTCAGGTTTAGAGAAACAAGCTACTATCCGTTTTCGCAATTTTCATAAAAATAAGAGGTGTAAAATGTCAGGAAAATCTTCCAAGTCTAATATGTTGTTGGCGGGTGCCGGCATAGCAATCGGATTGATCGTATTGTCATTCTACTACACGTCAAATTCTGGTGACGATCAGGTGTCAGAAAACGTCGGAACTCAGCCTGAGATAGTGACTAAAGAAAATATCCCTAAGCCTGAGCTATCGCTGCCAAAAACTGAAAAATTGGCGGCTAACGATGCCGAGTTTGAGGCCTTAAAAGCAAGCTATATTCAAAAAATAATCGCTGAATATGGCACAGTGATTGAAGACATTGCTGTTCAAGTTTCTCTAAAGGAATTTATGGATAGTCTAATGAGGTCCTATCCTGAGCGGGGCGTTGCTCTATTTGAAGCGGTTATTCGAGGGGCATTCCCTGAACTTGCAGATGCGATTATGCAAGCGATTGCTACTATGCGAGTTTATGACGAATGGTTGTTGGACAACATGCTATCGCTAAATGACATGAATTTACTGCAGCAACGTGGCGAGTTATGGAAAAAGCGTGAGGAGTTGTTTGGTGACGATGCAAAAAAAATATGGTCTGAAGAGCTTACAGCTGTAGAGGATCGCCGTGAGGTGCTACAAAAAACTGTCTCATTACTAGACCAATCTCACGATACGACGATGAACGAACGCATCTTTATTCTCCAGACTGCCTATGACGAGCAATATGGTGAGACAGTCGAAAATGCGGTATTTGATAGTAAAGGTGTATTGTCGCAAGTTTTATTTGGTTTTGAGTCTGTTCAAAGTGAGTTAAAAGCCATGAGCAACGAAGATCGACAAGACGAAATCGATACTATAAGGCGAACAATGGGCTTTGATGAGGAATCAATTGCTGATTTGTCGAAGCGAGATCAAAAGCGTGAGCGTCGCTGGCAGAATGGCTACAAGTATGTAGACGAGCGAGCCGTGCTTGCTGAGACGATGAGTGGTGCTGAATTTGAAGCCGGTGTGAAAGCTTTGCAGGTCAAATACTTCAAACATGAAGCACCAACGATAGCGCGTGAAGAGCAAGATGATTTCTACCGTTTCGCTCGTCCTAGGGTATATGGAAGAAACTAAATAATTATAGTATTTAGCTATTAAAGCTATCAGGTCAATCAATTATCTTAATTGATTGACCTTTCTTATACTGGTCTTACTTTAAATCTAGTGAGGCTACACAGATGAATCAGAGCAACTCCCACATAACACTTCCTCAAATTGTCTTCAAAACTCGGGTAAGAGATGAGGGTGTTCAATCCGAAAATCCTTTTCGCTGGCAAGACCGAACAACAGACGATATTTTCTCGGGGAGGCGTGTGGTTATATTTGCGCTTCCTGGTGCCTTTACACCAACGTGCTCGAGTACACACCTTCCTGGGTATGAAGCTAAATACCATGAGTTAAAAGAGCTTGGTATTGATGAGGTGTATTGCCTAAGTGTTAATGACGCTTTCACGATGTTCCAGTGGTCGAAGAATCTAGGAGTGCAAAATATTAAAATGTTACCAGATGGCAATGGTGACTTTACGCGACAAATGGGCATGTTGGTGAAGAAGGAAAACCTAGGCTTTGGTGAGCGCTCTTGGCGATATTCGATGCTTGTTGAAAATGGCGAGATTAAGCAGTTGTTCTCGGAAGCAGGAAAGGTAGATAACTGCGATCATGACCCATTCGAAGTCAGTGACGTTGACACAATGTTGTCATCGATTCGATCGAATTAGCAAACGCTTATCCAATCGATAAAATCATGTTGATTCATTGGCTTTGCAAACAAGTAACCTTGCAAGCCATTGACTCCTTTTTGTCGGATAACTTCGAGTTGTTCGGCATCTTCTATTCCTTCAGCTATAACGTCAAAGCTAAAGTGCTTAGATAGAGATATAACGCTATCGACTATGCCTTGTGATTCTGGCTTGTTCGATAAGGTTGCTGTGAAGCTCTTGTCTATTTTGATCTCATGTACCGGAAGGGAGTTTAAATAGGCAAGTGATGAATACCCCGTACCAAAATCATCTATTGAAATCTTAAAGCCAAGCTCACGCAAGCGACCTAGAATTTCTATGGTGTGGTCAATGTCATCAATCAGCATTCCTTCGGTAATTTCTAGTACGAAATAATTTGGAGAAAGCTCATATTGATTGATTGTTTTCATAAGCGTGGCTGGCAGTGATTCATATCTAAGTTGGCTAGGGCATATATTGATAGATATGCGAAAGTTATCTTTCAATTGCTGATTTTTCCTAAGAATATTCAGTGTTTCACAGGCTTCAGTTAATACGGTCTCTTGAATTTTGTGAATGACCCCCATGTCTTCAGCAACCGTAATAAAATCGGCCGGGTAGACGATGCCGCGTTCAGGGTGTTCCCATCTTACAAGAGCCTCTGCTGCGATTATATTGCCGCATAAGTCGACTTGAGGTTGATAAAAAGCTTTGAAAGAAGTGTTTTCTAGTGCATGGCAGATTTCACTTTCTACCAAAAGTCGCTTGTCGAGTTTTTCTTGAAGCTCGCTATTATGAAAGCAAATAGGGTGGTGTCGGTTTTTCTTTGCACAATACATTGCTGCATCAGCAAGTTTTAATACTTCTTTCGCATCATTGTCATTCTTGTCAATAATAGCAACACCGATACTTGCGTCTATTTTATAGCGGCCACCTTCTAGCGCAAAATACTGTTCAAGGTTACTCAGGATTCTATTCGATACCATATTTGCATCGTGCTCGATCGCGATGGCTGTTTTTTGTAGATCCTCGATCAAAACAACAAACTCGTCGCCGCCAATCCGAGCGATGGTATCTGTTTTTCTCATTGCCTTTTTAAGGCGATTTGAAACGGCGATTAAAAGCTCATCTCCTATATGATGGCCGAGAGAATCGTTTATTCTTTTGAAACCATTTAAGTCTATATATATTAACGCCCCAAAGAGTTGTGATCTTACGATTCTTTGAATGACAGCTTGGGTATGGTCCATCAGTAATCGTCTATTGGGTAAGTTGGTTAGTACGTCATAAAACGCTAACTGCTCTATCTGAAGTTGAGTGTTGGCCTGTATTTGCCGAAGTCTGTGTTTTTCAAGCGTCAAACTCGCTAGGTGAGTGAAGTGATTCATTATTTCAATATGTGTATCGTCTGGTGACCGAACATCCAAATAGTAGATGGTTATAATGCCCAAGATAGACTTATTTGATGAGAATATTGGGGATGACCAGCAGGCTTTAAGTTTTTGGGATAAGGCGGCTCTAATGAAACTGTCGCAAAAAGGAGTTTGCTCAAGATCAGGAATAATTACTTGTTTTCCGAGGTGGACCGTCGCCGTAAAAGGGTTGGTGTCAGGGTTGACCAATATACTGTCTATGTTCTGGCAGTACTCCACTGGAAGACTTGGCGCTGCGCTGTGATGGAGATACTGGTTTTCGAATTGTAGAATTGACGCTCTTGCGTCGGGGCCAATCAGATTTTCGAGGTGGCTTGCTATCTTGTTAAGGCAAGTCAGTAGGTCAGACCCTAAGGCGATGTTACTGAGAAGCTCGGTTTGATTGAGCAGTAGCATCTTAAGTTGTTCGTACTGCATAGGAACTTACCTCGAAACTCAATGTTCGAAACTAGCCTTGAGACCAAACGGTGAACTGCCTAGATTTCAGCTTGTGGGTTACAGCTATTTGACCCTATGTCTTGCTTGATCATTATTTGTTGTGAACAATTATTGACCAATTTCGAAATATTAGCAAAGTATTGGGCGAAGTAGGCGTGTGAAGTAAGGTAAGGCTATCAATTCAATACTGCTTAGATATTCATAGAATAAATTTCTAAATAATAGATGAACATAAATAGGTGAACAGATTATTGCGAATTTATGCATAAACCTATATTGCTCTCTTTTAATGGTGCATAAGCTTTGCTAGAATGCGCGCACTTCAGGTAAACGTCTGTTTATTTGAGGGTTATGGTAACTTTCATTGGTTCCTTCGCAATAATAAACCATGAACCTGGTCAGGCCCGGAAGGGAGCAGCCACAGTGGTGGACTTATGTGCCGGGGTGTAGCTGATGAAGGTTGCCACCTTAACCTATATTTGTCGGAATAAATTCCGTCCTACTCATCCTCAAAAATATTCATATCTCATTGATATATAAATACCCCCTCTAGTAAGTGCCATTTGAATGAAACCTGTTTTGAGGTCAAATGGGGCGAGCAAATTTTGAGTTATTTTGATTACGCACTAGACTGCTAGATAACACATACTAGATTTTAACTTTAGGAGGTTATGATGCGAAGTTCAAAACTTTTTGTTCTACTATGCTTCTTTATCGCTTTACCCATTCAAGCCCAGACAACTGTTACTCTAACATACGAGAATGTGGATTCATTTCCATGGAGTATGAAAGATGGGACCGGCGTAGATTTGATTCTACTCAAAATGGTTGACGATGCTTTACCCGATATCTCTTTTGAATATAAACAAACACCGTGGAAACGCTGTTTAAACAATATCCAGACTGGAGAAACAGAAGGTTGTTTTACTGCTAGTTTCAAAGAGAAGCGTTTGGAATATGGATACTACCCAGGGACGCATAATGGGGGAGCCGTGGATAACAATTTAAGATTACATTCATCTAGTTATTCGCTCTATGTGCTAAAAGATAGCGAAATCAACGTTAGCGGAAAGCTTCAAATTACCGGATTGAATGGAAAGATTGCCGCGCCTTCGGGTTATTCCATAGGCGCTGACTTAGAAAAGTCCGGTTATATGGTCGATGCTGCCGCATCCAAAACGGAAAATAATTTTAAAAAATTATTAAAAGGTAGAGTGCAAGCTGTTGCTGCTCTTACATTAAACGGAAGAAATATGTTGTCGAAAAACAAGGAGTTGAGTAGCCAAGTCAGAGAAAATGAAACGCCCCTTGTAAGCAAACCTTATTATCTGATGTTCTCTAAACAGTTTATTGATTCTAATAAGAGCATGGCAGAGATGATATGGAATAAAATTGCTGAAATACGTGAAACCCAAGTTTTTAAGGATAAAGCGGGAGAGTTTTTAGCCAAATAAATCGTTAATTCACCCTAGTTCAATAGTCCACGCTTAATGCGGGTTATTGAATTAGGAATACGAGAAGCTACCATCGCACACTGATAAGAACGTTCCATATCAACAGACTAAACTAACTTAATCATCATTCTTGTTATTCTGGGGACCATCTCAAATGGCACGTATTTTAATTGTGGATGATTCTTCAACAGTTAGAAAAGCCCTCCGTTTGTGCTTGTCTTCTGAGGGGTATGAGGTTGTCGCCGCTAAAGACGGAGTTGAGGCATTGGGTTTGGCGCTTAAATCACGATTCGATGCGATCATCACTGATAATTTTATGCCGTGTATGGAAGGGACTGATTTGGTTGAAGCGCTTCGTCAGCTGATAGGGTATCAATCGATTCCAATTCTAATCTTATCGACAGATGCTGAGCCGTCACTAAAAGAAAAGGGTAGAAAGGCAGGAGCAACCGGTTGGATGCGAAAGCCATTTAATTCAAAGACGTTGACGACTAAATTGCAGGTCTTACTATCTTCCGATACTTAGTACTTGTTTCTATCACAACGTTTTTGTGTAAATAGGAATACGACTAAGTCGTAGAAACAGCCTCTGTTAGTTCTTACTGTCGAGTACCTATCTCGAAACTTGTTTTAATTTAGTCCGATGGTCAAAATTTAGGCTCGATGTTCTTGTGCTCAGATTTTTCCTCTTGTTTGCCGCAAAAATTTAATTTCTAAGCCGTGTTGACGGCAAGAATCTATAAACATAGTTAATTAAAGTCATTTTCTGAGAAAAAAATGCAGGGCAAAGAGATTTTCACCAATCGCTTGTTTTATGATAGCCGAGTGGAGGTTCATGAGGAATGCATGAACAAGTATCCACGCGTATTTGTTCAACTCGTATCGTTCGGGTTGAAGGGGATGTAATGAGGGAATGAATGACTATTGAAAAAAATTCAAAGCCTGTGTTTGATACAGGTGTAGCACTTTTCCAAATGATCGAGAGGGCTCATCGTCAGCCAGGTACTCGTGAAAATAGAGATGGAGACGTTTTAGAAAATTCTTTTGAGCAGAGCTGCTTTGTCAGTGACAGTGATATTGACGAGCAGCATGCGAAAATATTGTCGATGTCTGGAGATGAATATAATCAGCAAGTCTTGGTTGTGGCCGAGAATAACAAGCGCCTTGGTATTATTGAGTCGATTAATAATATATCTGAGTCAATTCTGCGAGAGGAAAAAGATGGTGCGTTATATGCTGCGGAGATAACCATACTGGCTTCTGACTCCTCTCTGACTATTGGTGTTATTGCACAAAACAGAAATGTCGCCAATGGCGTTTGGGGGCCGATTCAGCACCGAAAAGTAGCGGATTGGGTTAAGTCATTTGAGAGTAAAAGCCTACCTGTCGTTACGTTTATCGATACGCCAGGCGCAGATGCTAGTTCCGAGGCAAACAAGAATAACCAGGCTCATAGTATTTCAAACCTTATTGCGACGATGGCTGGCTTGACTGTCCCAACAGTGGGAATTATTTGGGGTGTTGGTTATTCAGGTGGTGCGATTCCGCTGGCCACGACTAATGTTCTACTTTCGGTTAGGGATGGTGTTTTCAATACCATTCAGCCTCAAGGCCTTGCTTCAATAGCCAGAAAACAAAAATTGGATTGGCAGACCTGTGCTCGAATTGTAGGTATTTCAGCGATAGAGTTGCATAAGGACGGGTTGATAGATGGCGTAATTGATTACTCACCATTGGATTCAAAAGTTGAGGCAAATAAGCTTAAGGAGGCGATATTTAGTGGTGTCGGACTGGTTGAGCGGAGTTCACAAACACTAGTGTCATCTGAATCAGCACTTTTGTCATACTATCAACAACGTTCGATAGAGATGGCAAAGGCCGGTTCAGATGCATCATTTTATCAATACCCGTCTATTTTTGGTCTCGGGTTCAAGGTCGCACGTTCTCAGAAACTGCGGTCGAGATTAGGTTTTAACCAGCATGTTGAGGAACGAGAAAATACTCAAATTGACTTGCCAATACCTTCTCAAAGTAATCAGCTCCTGGAGCGCAGCAATAAGCGATTTGACCAATGGCACGAGAATAGTGATCGCTTAATTTACGAAGAGAATCTAAATAAAGCATGGAAGCATTTCGTAGATGCTGAAACGAACAAAGAGAAAGACAGAAATTATTTGTCCAAGTTAGTTTTTGGTACACCTCAAGAGAATTTTGACAAGGCTACTAACGATCTTCTCGCAGAAATTACCTTCTATCTGTTTAACCGTTGGCAGCAAGACTCCCAGCATCATATAGCGCTCTTGTTGCCGAAATTGAAGGCTGAGGCAGAAAAGGAGGCGGTTGATCAATCGTTAGGTAAAGAACCGGCTACAATTCTGGATATTATCTATGACAAGCGATTTACTTCATCTGTTCAACAATGCTGCCAGCACTTGTTGCAATTCGAAAGATTGTACGAAGCAATTCTGTCGGCCTTGCCCGAGATAGTATCTGAGCTGAGTATCGATAAGCGTGTGTCAGGACAGACTTTAGATAAGTTGCTCGTAGGGTCTGGGCTCGAAGAGTCTAGTGCTCAGGAGGCATTTAGTCAGTGGCTTTCGGCCATGTGTTCAGCTAGTAATTTTAGCTTATTTCTCAGAACGGTAGAGCAATGGAAAAAAGTACAGCACCCCCGTTTATCCGATGTCATGTTTGTTGTGGTGAGTTTCTTTTTTGAGAAACTGTTGCCCAGCTATTTTGATAGTCAAAAAGAAAAAAAGCGCTTCTTGGGTAATTTTACGCCTGTATCTATTGGAAGGCGAAAGGATTTTTGGAATCGACTACTTCATGCAACGCGTGATATGCGTATTCAAACGATTCTTAATGAAATTAAGCCAGCGAAAATATTTAAGCCCGATGATCTGATCGAATTGGTTTTTGAGGACTTTGCTGAGCTTGACGCAGACTTGAGTTGCCGTGATCCAAAATTATTTCCAGGTTTTTCTGAATCGATTAAGCGGCACTATATTAGTGAAAAAAGAACGTCTGGGTTGATTACTGGCGTTGGCATGTTTCAACTTGCTACAGATGTAGGCGAGCACGAAGTAAAAAAATCAGATCAGGTTGATAGCCACATATCGGTGGGTGTATTTGTATCTAATCATGGCTTTCAGGCTGGCGCGTTCGACACCTCTAGTGCGGAGCGTTTGTGCCGATTACTAGCTTATTGCGCAGAGTATTCGATGCCAGTTGTTGGTTTTATTAGTTCCGGTGGAATGCAAACCAAAGAAGGGCCGTCATCGCTGTTTTCAATGCCCGTAGTAAACGACAAAATTAATTGGTTTGTTGGTGAGTTAGGTCTTCCTATATTGATGTTTGGGTATGGAGATTGTACGGGTGGCGCGCAAGCTAGTTTGGTGACGCACCCTCTAGTTGAGACATATTATTTTTCAGGGACTAACATGCCGTTCGCAGGCAGAATTGTCGTACCTGATTATTTGCCTGTTACGGCGACACTTTCGAATTATCTTATTGAAAAGTCGGGCTGTATGAAGGGCTTAGTACAGCACCCATTTGTAGATGACTTGGACGATAGGTTAAAGAAGATCGACCCTTCTATTCATCAAGCGACATCATCGGTTGACGGTATTATTAGTAAGTGGCTGACTCATCAGGAACGATTGCTGGAGCCCTTACAAAATAACGCACAAGAAGTGGTGGCCAAGCAAAAATTTGAGCCGTATGAAAGCGTTATGGTTCACGCGCGAGGTTGCACTGCGGTGAAATTAATACGAGAAGCGCAGTCGATGAATTTGAAGGTTGTTTTGGTGCAATCCGACCCTGATATGGATTCAGTCGCGGCTGAAATGCTTGGAGAAAATGACCACTTGGTATGCATAGGTGGTTATACCTCAGATGAAAGCTATTTAAACGGCAGTAGTGTTTTGAGAGTGGCTGAGTTATACCAGGCTCAGGCAATTCATCCTGGGATCGGTTTCTTATCTGAAAATCATCAGTTTGCACACCAGTGCCTTGAACAAGGTCTGAACTTTATTGGGCCTTCGCCTCAAAGCATGGAAATGATGGGAGATAAAGCTAGAGCGATCCACACAGCAATTAGTAACGGAGTTCCAGTTGTTCCTGGTAGTCATGGCATTGTTCCGAATATCCAAACAGCCAAGGCTATTGCCGATGAAATTGGCTACCCGATTATTCTTAAAGCTGTTCACGGTGGTGGTGGAAAAGGTATTCTGGTTGTTGAAGAAGAAGCCGAATTGGCAGATTGTTTCTCACGTATTCAGGCTGAAGCGAAAAGCAGCTTTGGTAGTGATGCCGTCTATCTTGAAAGGTTGAT
>ENA-OSET01002354-OSET01002354.1-sediment-metagenome-genome-assembly--contig:-NODE-2354-length-18380-cov-3.109600_pt1 | contig 18380 bp, 15 predicted proteins | sample MGYA00237882_ERZ534229 | MGnify/ENA primary metagenome ERZ534229 (study PRJEB26408, sample SAMN06266212) | sediment metagenome | isolation source: Hudson Canyon methane seep mesocosm | place... | reverse complement strand
TCATCTTCTGCCTCTTGAGAAGCTTCTATTCTTGAGGCTCCTTTTTCTTTTGCAGTTTTAAGAATATAGGCTAAGTGGATGCTTTGTTCATCTAGTGAGTAAGTGAAGGTGGCTGTAAATCCAGATTGAGCAGGACCAAAAAAGAAACAATTGGGAAATCCTTTTGAATGCATTCCATGGAAAGTGGATAGACCCTCTTGCCATTTTTCAGAAACTGAGACTCCATCAACACCATAAATTTGATAACCGGCCCTTCTACTATAATCAGTTCCGACTTCGAAACCAGTTGCAAAGATAATGCAATCAACCTCGTACTCTTTGCCGTCAAAAATAATACCTTTTTCTGATATTTCGCTTAACCCCTTTCCATCGGTGTCAATTAATTCAACATTAGGAAGATTAAAAGTTTGTAAGTATTCATCATGAAAGCAAGGTCTTTTACAGAATTGGTTATAGTAAGGCTTTAATGACTCTGCCGTTTCTTTATTTTGAACCACTTCATCAGCTCTAGCTCTGACCATTTCCATTTTTTGATAATCAGCCATTTGCATAGCGTTCCCCAAGTCCATGTAAGCTATAGCTTTATTTGTCATGAATTGTTTAAAGCCTAACTTATACATATCAGGAGAAGCAACAGAAGTTACTGCCCAAGAGAACATCTTCAATTTAGAAGGGGCTTTGTCGCGAATACTTCCGAAAAGAAGTCTAAAGGCTTCTGTCCATCCATCGGACACTAAATCTTCTTTTATAGGAGCTCCAGTTAGAAGTGACTCAAAATTATTTCTTCTTTTGTTATGCCATCCTGGCTTTTGATTTGAAAGCCAATCAGAATCAGTTTGTTGATTGTTTCTTATATCAATAGAGGAAGGTGTTCTTTGAAAAACATATAACTTCTCGGCACTTTCTCCTAAATGAGGAACGCATTGCACAGCAGTAGCACCAGTTCCTATTACAGCTATTTTTTTATCTTTCAGACGAGACAAGTTTCCAAACGAATTGCCACCTGTATACTCGTAGTCCCATCTACTGGTATGAAAGGTATGGCCTTTAAAATCATTTATTCCAGTTATTGCGGGTAGCTTAGGTCGATTTAGAGGTCCATTTGAATGCACCAGATACTTCGCTTTCATACGATCTTTTCTATTGGTATGAACAATCCATCTTTGGATTTCTTCGTCCCATTTAGCAGAAGTTACTTCAGTCTGAAAGCATGATTTTTCATAGAGATTGAATTTTTTTGAAAGAACATGACAGTATTCAAGAGTTTCAGGAGCATTTGTGTATTTTTGCTTAGGAATAAAACCTGTTTCTTCAAGTAAAGGGAAATAGATATAGGATTCAATATCACAAGATGCTCCAGGGTATCTGTTCCAGTACCAAGTACCACCAAAGTCACCTCCTTTTTCTATAATTCTAAAGTCGTCTATTCCAGCTTCCTTTAATCTAGCAGCAGCTAACATTCCCCCAAAACCGCCACCCACAATTACTACTTCTACTTCGTCTTCCAGGGGACTTCTTTCTATTTCTTCATCTATGTATGGGTCTTCAACAAAATAGGAAAAGTCTCCCTTAACTTCAAGGTATTGTTCATTACCATCCTCTCTAAGGCGCTTGTCTCTCTCTTGCAGATATTTAATTTCTAAAGCACTTGGATCAAAGGCTATTTCTTCATTCTGGTTATGCTTGGTATCTATATTTCTTTCTTCCATTATTTAAATATTAGGTTGTTAGACACAGTTATCTTGATTCTTAGGGTTAAAATTTAGTTTATTTTATGATTGAAATCAATTTAGAATGGAAATCAACATGCTTAATAAAATAATATTAGACAAGTATTCTGAGTTATTAGCTAGGGTAGATATTGAAATAGATGGTAGTCGTCCCTGGGATATAACAGTTTATAACCCAGATCTCTATAAAAGTATTCTCTTCAATGGAAGCCTGGGTTTTGGGGAGAGTTACATGAAAGGTTGGTTTGATTGTGATCGTCTTGATCTTTTTTTCGAAAAAATTCTTAGCAGTGGTATTTACAATGAAATAGGCGGAGCACCATTATTTTTTGGAAAAATGAAGAGTAAACTTAGAAACTTACAATCTATCTCAAGAGCTTTTCAGGTTGCTGAACGTCACTACGACATTGGCAACGATCTTTTTTCTTTGATGCTTGATAAGACCATGATGTACACATGCGGCTATTGGACTAAAGATGTCTCTACCTTAGAGGAATCTCAATTAGCAAAATTAGACCTAGTAGCTAAAAAACTAAACCTTAAAGCTGGAATGAAGATACTGGATATCGGCTGCGGTTGGGGAGGGGCAGCAAAACACTTTGCCAACAATTATGGAGTGACTGTCGTCGGAATTACCATTTCAAAAGAACAAATAGAATATGCAAAACAAAACTCCGACAATATGGATGTTGAGTTTAGATTAATGGATTATCGGGATCTAGATGAGAAATTTGATGCAATTTATTCCATTGGTATGTTTGAAGCCGTAGGTTATAAAAACTACGAAGAGTTTTTTGAAGTTGTTAGAAGCTGCTTAAAAGAGGAAGGAGCTTTTCTTTTGCATACCATCGGAGGAAACGAATCCACAACAACCGCAGATCCTTGGGTAGAAAAGTACATCTTTCCAAATGGAATGATGCCCTCCGCTGAGCAGATAGCAAAAGCAAGTGAAGGCATCTTTATTTTTGATGACTGGCACAATATTGGCCCTCATTATGATAAAACCTTGATGTGCTGGTATGACAACTTTGTTAATAACTACGAAAAGCTAAAAGATAAGTACGACAATGAATTTTATAGAATGTGGACTTATTGGTTACTTTCCAGTGCTGCTAATTTTAGGTCCAGAAGCCTTCAGTTATGGCAGGTCTTGTTTTCTATTGAGGGATCAAAAAGACCGATTCAAACCTACAGGTAGAGCTTATTCTTACAAAGAGATGCCAAGCTCTTTAAAGGCGTTTATAAGTGGAACAAACGCGAGTCCTTGGACGGTGTATTCAGATCCTTTAACTTTTGAAAAAAGAGTTGCCCCTAAAGATTCATATTTATAAGAGCCACAACATTCATACGGTTCATCTTCTAAAACATAAGACATTATTTGCTCATCCGAGAGTTCTTTCATTATTAAAGTGGCTGTATCACAAAAAGTCCATAGGGACTTCCCATTTAAAAAAATACTTATGCCACTGTATTGGCAATGAGTATTACCTGCTAAAAGTTTTAAGTTATTTATAGCATTTTTTTGATTTCCAGGTTTGTTAAAAACTCTACCATTGCTTACACACATCTGGTCGGCCCCAACAACATAATGTTCTATATTTTTCTCACTAACTTCTTTTGCCTTAGCTGAGGCTAATTTTATTACCCTTTCCTCAAAGGGGAGGTTCAGAATATTTTCTTTTAGTTCTTCTTCGTCTACCTCAGACTTTTGGACAACGAAGTTAATTCCGTGATCCGAAAGAATTTTTTTTCTGATTGTAGAACCAGAAGCAAGAATAAAAGGTTCGGAGTGAACTATGTCTTGCTTAGACAACTTTAAGAGAATTAACTGTTGGCTGAATTTATGAGATTCATAAATTCACTTCTGGTATTTGAGTTAGTTCTGAATAAACCCAACATCCTACTGGTGATAGTGCTACTTTCAGTCTTGTGGGTTCCTCGAGTTGTCATGCATTGATGTTGAGCATCAATTACTACTGCTACACCTTTAGGTTTAAGTACTTCGTTTATAGTGTCAGCTATTTGGGCTGTCATGATTTCTTGAGTCTGAAGACGTTTAGCAAAAACATCAGCTATTCTTGCTAATTTACTTATGCCTACAATTCTTTTATTAGGAATGTATCCAATGTGAGCAATACCAATAAAAGGAACCATGTGGTGCTCACAATGAGATTCAATAGCAATATCTCTAACAATGACCATTTCATCGTATCCCTCAACTTCATCAAAGGTTTTTGAAAGAATCTGCTCCGGTTTACTATCGTATCCACTAAAGAATTCTTTGTAAGAGTTAACCACTCTTTTAGGGGTTTCTAGCAAACCCTCCCTTTCAGGATTGTCTCCAGCCCACTTGATTAAGATTTTAACTGCCTCTTCCGCTTGTTTCCTAGAGGGTTTATTTCTTATTGTTGTAACTTTCTTCTGCGAAACTTTCTTCATTTTAAAAATTCAAGTTGTTAATTCAGCACGCATTATACAGATTCAGGTTGATTTGAAGAGTTATTAGCTTCTTTTTTGATCTGAAGTTTTTCTTGTATTTGTGCATGATACTTTCTGTTAATTCCATATCGGTAGTAAAAGAAGACTGCTATGAAACCCCAGACCATGGCGAAAGGCCCATCAATTATGCCAAGTTGGAAAATCATCTCGCTAGACAACTCTCCTGGGACAGCATTTTCAGGAAAACCTATATACTTCAATGCTAAACCAGCCACCACATGACCGAATGCATTGGAGGCCTTACCAAAAAAAGCTCTGGCTGAATAATAAATTCCTTCTTGTCTCATGCCTGTTTTTAGCTCATTTTCGTCTGAAACATCTGCAAGAGCTGACATCACACTTATGTGTAAGATGGAACCACTTGTTGATGAGACAGCCCCAAAGCAAATGATGAAGATAACCAATTCCCAAGTAGTATTTTGGGGAGCAAGATCAAATAGCCTAAGGGTGACAGCCGCGGACCAAAAAATACTGAGGGATAAACAGGTAAAAACAATAGTAGCTCTTTTATCAAACCTTCTATGTAATCGAGCAGCTAGAATAAATCCCAAGGCATAACCGATAATATTATTAATAATTAAAAAACCTATTTGATAAGGAGTTAATTCCCAAAAAAAAGTAACCATGTATAAGCCCAAGGTTTCATGGGTTCCTATCAACACTGACAGGAAGAAAAGACCAATTAATAAGTTTAAGTAATTCTTATTTGATATAGCAGCTGACATGTCCTTGATTAACCTTTTAAAACCTATTTTTTCCCCATCATCTGGAGGTTTTTTAAGGAAAGGAATACGGTCTTTGGTAAACCAAGCAGAAGCAAGAATACAGGTTACAATCAAAACTGAAGCATAAATTACTATGGGAGCATAGGCGTCTATGTTTCTCTGCCCACCTTCGAATTTATCGAATATGATGAACCAAACAAAAACGTGCATAAATACGACTCCTACATATCCAAATAGAGTGTTGTAGCTCATTACTTTTGAGCGCTCATCGTAGTCGTCTGAAAGTTCAGCCCCTAAAGCTAAGTGGGGCACCGTAAATAACGTCAGACTAACCCTTAAAAATATGGTGAAGACTGTATACCAAGCAAATAATTGAAAATCCGTATTTACAGAATCTGGAGGATTAAATATAAAAAATAAAGCTATTAGTATTGGTCCAGGGGCAGCAAACATAAAAGGATGTCGTCTGCCATATTTAGATCTGAATCGATCAGAAATAGAACCCATTACTGGATCAGTTATAGCATCGAAAACTATAGCTATGGCAACAGCATATCCTGCTAGATCAGGAGGAAGTCCTAAGACCTGGTTATAAAAGAAAAAAGTGAGAGCGTTGAACATCCATAAAGTTCCGGCTTCTCCTGAGGCCCCAATACCAAAAGCTAGCTTGGTGCGCATGGGGACAGATTCGAGCTGACGCATTTAAGAATTTCCTTATAAAGAACTCTTTTTACGATGATTAGACTTTGAAGTCTAGTAAATAACTATTAAAGACCAAGTTACCAACCAAAGCAGAAGAGAAATAAGGACAGCACCTGAACCCATGTCTTTTGCATACTTTGTTAAATCATTTTCTTCTGTACCAATTCTGTCCAAAGTTGTTTCAATAGCAGTATTTAATAATTCCACTAACAGTATGAAGAGAGTGCTTCCAGACAATAGGATTATTTCAAGCACATTATCACCTATAAAAAAAGAAGCAGGAATTAAGAAAGCTGAAAGAATAAATTCTATCCGGAATGCAAATTCTTCCTGCAAAGCTCGATAAATGCCTTTGAAAGAGTTAATGAATGCTGCGTATATCTTTTTAAAAAACATCAAATACTATCTTATCTTATTTTTCTACAAGAATTAGCTACCAATAATTTTGGCGTTTAAGATATTATATTTTCATTAAATCAATATGTTTATATCAACTTTAAGGATCCCATTATATTTTTGGCTATTACTTCTGTTTTCCGCTCCTGTATTTTCGGACTGGCATCTAGTGAATGAAGAATCTAAGTTAAATTTTATTTCTATAAAAGCTACTAACATTGCTGAGATTCATTCTTTTAAGAAGATTTCAGGTAATGTTAAGGAAAACGGGGAAGCCCAACTATCAATAAATCTTGCTAGTTTGGAAACTTTAATACCTATTCGTAATGAGAGAATGGGCAATCTATTATTTGAAACAAAAATTTATCCAAGTGCTGTTTTCAAACTGGAAGTCGACTTAGAAAAGATGCTATTAATTGATATTGGGAAATCTTATGAAGTTAAATACAGAGGGATGTTTGGGTTTAAAAATAAGCAGTTTCCTTTGCTTGTGAAGTTAAAGGTAACAAGATTGAGCGATCAATCCTTTTCAGTTAGTAGTTTGGAGCCTCTATTATTAAATGCTGACAGGCTAGGTTTGTCTAATGGCATTGAGGCTTTAAGAGCAGTTGCAGGCCTTCCAAGCATAAGTAAATCAGTGCCAGTAACTTTTTCATTAATGTTTCGTAAATAGGAGAAATTTCAAATGACAGAATTTTCAAACCCAAACTTTTCATTGGACTTAAGCGATCAAGTGGCATTAGTAACAGGGGCTTCTTCAGGATTAGGTTACCGTTTCGCAAAAGTGTTAGCCAAATGTGGAGCTAAAGTTGCTATTTCAGCTAGAAGAGTTGAAAAGTTAGAAGAACTAGCCAAAGAAATTAGGGATGATGGTGGAATCTGTGAACCCATACCTGTTGACATGGTTGATAGGGAAAGTATTAGAAACGCAGTTCAAATGACAGAAGATACTCTGGGTGTTGTAAATACCTTGATTAACAATGCGGGTATACCCGATGCACAGTGGGCTATCAAACAGTCTGATGAGTTGATTGATAATGTAGTAGATACAAATTTAGTAGGTCCTTATCTTCTTTCCAATGAAGTGGCAAGAAGACTCATTGATAAAAAGTTACCAGGAAGGATGGTAAATATTTCCTCTATGGCTGCATTTAATACCACCCCTCATTCTGCCGCTTCTCTCTACTCCATAACAAAGGCAAGTATAGTTAGATTGACAGAAGCTTTAGCCACCGAATGGGCAAGTTATAACATAAATGTAAATTGCATTGCACCGGGTTGTTTTTCTTCTGAAATGCTTGATGGAATGTTAGAAAGAATAGGGGATATCAGCCAAGGATTCCCTAGAAAGAGGATATGTGATCCCGCCCAAATGGATTCAACGTTATTGTTTCTTGTTTCTCCTTCATCTGAGTGCGTGACAGGTACTTTTATCAAGATAGATGATGGTCAAGGGTCTAGATAATTAGAGACTTTATATTTTAAAAATTTCTTTCCTTAAAGAAATTAAAAGCAATATTAGGAAAAAGAATATAAGTTAATAAATTCTCTATATTGCTAGATAAATCAGGCAGGTCATTTTCTCGGCATAGATCTTTAAATTCCTCTTCCATCTCTCTTGTATTCTTTTCATTTTCTTTTTCGGGAGGATCATCGGAAGCCTTTTTAAAAATCTCGCTGTTTATTTTTCCTGGCAATTTTCCGTAAGCACCTAATAAAAGTTTCTTGGTTTCAGATGTAAGACTCCCGTATCTAGAATTTTCAGTCACATTCAGCAAAGACTGTGCTCCAATGATTTGGGAGACAGGAGTCACTAGAGGAGGAAAACCAAAATCTTCTCTCACCACAGGAATCTCTTCTTTCACTTTCTCTAATTTGTCTTCCTGATTAATAGATTTTAATTGTGATTCTAGGTTGGATAACATTCCGCCTGGAACTTGTTTAATTAGCATTGAAGAATCAACTCCCTTTAGTGATCCTTCAAAATCAGAATACTTTTCTCTTATCACTCTGAAATAATCTGAAATTTCACCCAATAAATTAATATCCAGACCCAGATCTCCCTCTCTGTCAGCAAACATGCTTACTAATGTCTCTGTAGCTGAATGCCCATAGGTCATACTCATAGATGAAATAGAAGTATCGATGTTATCTATTCCCGCTTCAATTGCCTTTAAGTTAGAGGCTGTGGACATTCCTGTCGTAGCATGACATTGCATATGTATAGGTATAGCAAGGCTTTCTTTAAGAAGAGAAACTAGTTCAAACGCATCATAAGGTTTAAGGATGCCAGCCATATCTTTAATGGCAAAAGAATCTGCTCCTGAATCTTCAACCTTTTTTGCATAATCTAACCAAGTATTTAAATCGTGGACAGGGCTAGTGGTATAAGCCATTGCACCTTGCGCATGCTTACCATTTGCTTTCACTTCCTTTATGGCAAATTCAATGTTATTAAAGTCATTTAGAGCATCAAAAATCCTAAAAACATCAATGCCATTTTCAGCTGCCTTTTGGATGAATAAAGATACAGTTTCGTTTGAATAGTGTTTGTAACCCACTAGGTTTTGCCCTCTGAGAAGCATTTGTTGTCTTGTGTTAGGCATGGCTTTTTTTAAAGCTCTAAGTCTCTCCCAAGGATCCTCATTAAGATATCTAATACAAGAGTCAAAAGTTGCCCCTCCCCAAGACTCAATAGACCAGTAGCCGACCTCGTCTAATTTTTTTGCAATGGGCAACATATCAGCTAGAGTAAATCTAGTTGCTAGAAGAGACTGGTGACCATCTCTTAAGACAACTTCGGTGATGCCTATTTTTTGGTTTTTTTTATCCGACATGTTTTGATTTTGAAATACTAGGATATACTCTTTTAACTTATAAAAAAATATGAAACTAAGTTTTCATAGTCCATGGCATTTAGAAAATTAAGAGGAAAGAAATGACTGAACGTGTTCAGTATGGAAGTTTACAAGTTGCTAAAGAATTAGATGAACTCCTGGCCGGAGAAATTTTACCTGGCCTGAATGTTACTACTGATGAATTTTGGATTTCTTTTAATGAGATTGTAGAAGAATTTGTTCCCAGAAATAATTCTCTTCTCTCAAACAGAGAAAACCTCCAAGAAAAAATAGATAAATGGCATCTAGATAGAAAAGGTCAAAGCCATAATCATGAAGAATATAAAGCCTTTTTAAAAGAAATAGGTTATTGGGTAGAAGAGGCCAATGACTTTCAAATAACTACTTCACAGGTAGATCCAGAGATAAGTGAGATAGCTGGTCCTCAACTCGTGGTTCCAGTCATGAACGCAAGGTTTTCTTTAAATGCAGCTAATGCAAGATGGGGAAGCTTGTACGATGCTTTGTATGGAACAGATATGATCTCGGAAGAAGGAGGAGCTGAAAGAGGGGGAGCTTATAATCCTTTAAGAGGAGATAAGGTTATAGAGTTTTCAAAAACTTTCCTTAATAAGACCATTCCTTTATCTCAAGGTACTTTTCAAGAAGTTACATCTTTTCAAGTACATGATGGAAACTTAGAAGTAACTTTATCTGATCAATCAAAAGTCAGTTTAAAGGACAATAGTAAGTTCATAGGTTACGCAGGAGAACCCGGTAACCCATCTGGAATACTATTTAAAAACAATAAGTTACATTTAGAAATTCAAGTAGATAGAGAGGATTCAGTTGGTAAAGATGATGCTGCTGGCATAAAAGACGTTTTAATTGAGTCAGCAGTTACCACTATTCAAGATTTAGAAGATTCTATAGCTGCGGTTGATGCAGAAGATAAAGTCGCTGCTTACAGAAATTGGTTAGGGCTTATGAAAGGGGATTTAAAAGAGACCTTCATAAAGGGTGACTCTGAGCTCACTAGGCAACTCAATACAGATAGAGAATATAGAGATACCCTAGGTAAAGAATTTCTACTAGCCGGTCGAAGCCTTATGTTAGTTAGAAATGTCGGTCATCTTATGACTAATCCAGCTATTTTAGATAAAGCAGGAAAGGAAATACCTGAAGGCATCTTGGACGCCATGTTCACCATATGTATTGCTAAACACGATCTTGGAGGAAACAATCTTCTATCTAATTCTAGAGCTGGCAGTGTGTACATTGTAAAACCAAAAATGCATGGGCCTGAAGAAGTTCAGTTCACTTGCGATCTCTTTACTGCTGTTGAAGAGGCATTAAAGATAAGACCCTTAACAGTTAAGATTGGGATAATGGACGAAGAGAGAAGGACTACTATTAACCTGAAGGAATGCATTCGAGCGGCTAAGGACAGAGTTATTTTTATAAACACAGGTTTTCTGGACAGGACTGGTGATGAGATTCATACAAGCATGGAGGCAGGTCCCATGATCCCTAAAGCTTTAATGAAGCAACAACCTTGGATTTCAGCTTATGAAGATTGGAATGTTGATAAAGGATTGGAAGCTGGATTTAGCGGGAAGGCACAAATCGGTAAAGGAATGTGGCCAATGCCTGACGAAATGTTAGAAATGTATAAGACTAAAGCAATTCATCCTGAAGCTGGCGCAAATTGTGCCTGGGTACCTTCACCCACAGCAGCAACCTTACACGCTCTGCATTACCATCAAGTATCAGTTTCAGAGGCCCAAGAAAAACTTCTAGAAAGGGTCGAGGCAGATATAAACGAGATCCTTACCATCCCTTTACTCGAAAATCCAAGTTCATTATCTGATAAAGAAATCCAAGATGAGTTAGACAACAATGCCCAAGGAATTCTAGGTTATGTAGTTAGATGGATAGATCAAGGTGTGGGTTGTTCTAAGGTTCCAGATATCAACAATGTGGGTCTTATGGAAGACAGAGCTACCTGTCGAATATCAAGTCAGCACATGGCCAATTGGTTGCACCATGGTTTATGTAGTGAGGAACAAGTATTAGAAACTATGAAGAAGATGGCCTTAGTAGTTGATCAGCAAAACGAAGGAGATAGTGATTACATAAATATGGCTCCATCGTTTGAAGGTCAAGCTTTTAAAGCGGCTTGTGATTTGGTGCTTCAAGGAAGAATCCAACCAAGTGGCTATACGGAACCTATTCTTCATAAAAGAAGACTAGAAGTTAAATCTTAATTAAGGGCAAAGGCTCTAAGTCTAAAGCCTCTCTAAAGGTATTGTGATAATGATGCAGTGCCGGCTCATTCTTACCAAAGGTCAAGTGATCAATGGCTCCAGACCTAAGACCCTTATGTGAAGCCGCTGCTACAACGTAATCTTCATCTCTAATAATATCTCCAAATCCAGAATAAGGATTAATCTCATTTGCCATTGCATTTTGGCTTCCCTCAACATTTTCTGGATCAATATTATTTTCTTTTAAATACTCAATAACATGTGGCCAAAAGTAGAACGAAACTTTTGAAACACTGCGGTGGGGTGACATATCTAAAGGGTATTCCCTTACCAAGATAATACCCGTATCACTCACGTTAAGAATAGTGTTAGGGAATAAAAAATATACTGGAAAAGCACCTCGACAAATATGCCAGTTCTCTTCAGGATCTTTTTTCATATTATCAATTTCTCTTAAACAAAGAGTAAGACGGGCATTGCGCTTAAAAGTATCAAACATTTGAACATTCCCATGAAAATCATTGAATAGTGTATTTCTGTGTAAAGTCGAAAAATGATAAGTTTCTCCGAATGTGTCTATAGCTAGTTTCCAGTTCATCTCTGTTACATAATTTTCTTCATGAGTTAGAACTAAATTTTGGAAGCCCCATGCTTCAAACTCTTCCATTAATTTACTTCCAAATAGATTATTTAGGTCTATTTCGCCTTTTGGATTAGGGTGCACCCATAAAAATCCGTATTGCTCCATGCAAGGTAATTCTGTTAATCCGTAACAGGCTTTATCAATGTCGCCAAAATGATCTGGTTTTGGGAACCCAATTAACTTCCCTGAGTTATCGTAGGTCCAACCGTGAAAAGGGCAAGAGAACTTAGTTTTTTGACCTTTCTTTTCATTTTCAACAATTACTCCTCTGTGTGCACAAACATTTGCGAAGGCTTTAAATTCTCCTTTTTCATCTCGTGTTGCTAGTAAAGGAATGCCAAAATCTTCACGAGTAAAGAAAGTTCCAGGCTCAGGTAAGTCTCCTGTCATACCTACTATTTGAGGATAATTTCTAAAAAGCTTATTCCATTCTTGAGAGAAACGATCTTCAGAGGTATAGGTTTCAGGAGGGGTTTGCATAATTCCCCCCGCATCAACATTAGTCCCAGTTTCCAGGTAGTTAATAAGTCCCTTAAGTAATCTAACCTGTTCTTCCTTTTGCATAGGAATTATTCTAATACTTTTGACAAGAACTGTTAAAAAAATTGTCTATAATAGCGACCTTCAAAAATAGTAAGCGAGAGTAGCTCAGTTGATAGAGCGGTTCCTTGCCAAGGAACAGGTCGCCGGTTTGATCCCGGTCTCTCGCTCCAGCCTAGCCTAAGCTATCTATCTAGAAATTGTATAGCCTTGTTGCTCAAGAACGAATCTATCTTCAGACAAGTTTCCTATCCTTTCTACTTGACCTTCTTCATTAAAAATAAATCTGGTAACCGTATAAGCTTCATAAGGGAGGCTTGAGTCCTCATCTATATCTTTAGCCCAGTGTAAAACATACACAACATTGTCTTTACTCATAACTTCAACGATATTGGCTTCATCAGGTTTCCAATTTTCTGCTAAGGCGGTATTCATATTCTTTAGAACCTGTTCTTTAGTATAGGTTGTTGATATCACTCCTCTGGCAACGCTGATATTCTGTCTCTTACCATCTCTTTCTATCATTGCCTTTACTTCTTCTCCTGGTTTGCCTCTGAAGTTCAATTTACCCATGTTTCTCTCGTTAACCTTGACTCCATTAACAGAAAGGAATGCATCTCCTACCTTAAGAACTTTTGAAGCTGGACTCTCAGGCTGAATTCCCGTTACCACCATTGTCCCTGGTTCAGCATTGGGGTTGTATGTAAAACCAAAACCAACATATCTCCCAGGGGCATTTATGCCATCTGAAGCCATATGTTTAGTCACAAAGTCTATGGTTTCTTGTTTACCTGTATGCACAGCTTTAATCCAAGCCTCAGCTACGGATTCAGGTGAGTTTTCATGATGCATTGCAGATAAACCTAAACTTAAAATCATTAAGTTTCCTAGAATTAACGCTTGTAAAAATTTCATTTATTCTCCTTTAAAATTATTATTACTATTTTGATAATAAGTCAAAACCTGTTTACTCTACAAGAAAGATTTATTTTTTTATTGCAAGCAATTAATAAAGCTATTAATTCTAAATTTAAAACTAAAAATTCTGGAGTGGTTACTTAAAGCACTATTACTTGCACTATTATTAGAGTAGTTTTATAGTCAAAGCTGGTTTTTTGTTTTTTTATAAGGGGAGAAGATAGATGAAAAAGAACTCATTAAAAGCAATTTTATTTTTAGCTTTAGTTACATTTAATTATCCGGTTCTTTCAGCTGATGGTGATTCAGTTGAATTAGAAGAAATCATTGTTACAGCTAGAAAAAGAGAAGAAAATATTCAGGATACTGCTCTGTCAGTTAGCGCTTTGTCTGGAGCAGATATAGCTGATAGATTTCCTTCGGATATAAGAGATTTAGCTGGGGATTCACCTAGTTTACTTATAGATGACTTGCAACAAGGTCCTGGCAGTCCAACTGCTATTTTTATAAGAGGTATTGGGGTTTCTGATGTTGAAAAGAACTTTGACCCTACAACAGGTGTTTATTTAGATGGTGTGTTTATTGGTGCTAATTCTGGAGCAATGCTTAAAACAATTGATCTAGAGAGTGTTGAAATCTTGAGAGGCCCTCAAGGAACTTTGTTTGGAAGAAATACTGTGGCTGGAGTACTTCACCTCACTAGATCTAAGCCTACCGGAGAGCAAGGCGGTAAGGTGAGAGTTGGATTTGGTGACTACGATACGACAGTAGCGGAAGGAGTCTTTAATTTTGCCTTATCCGATAATGCTGCTGGAAAAGTAAGCATTACTCGAAGAGAGCAAGCTGAAGGTTTTCTTACTAATTTAGTGGATGGTCAAGATTTAGGCCGTTCAGAATATACTCAAGCTACATTGAATGTTTTGCTTAACCCGCAAGATAATCTTGAGATAGAGTTTACTCACACGACGGAACAACAAGATCAAGACGCTCATACTGCCCTCAATCTTGGTGGAGCAACAACTTGGTGGTGTGCCGCATATGGCCAATGCTCACCTGGATTGGGTATTCCACAAAGTGGAGATAGGTACTCGGTTTATAACGATGAAGCAAATCGTAGAGATGCGTCTTTTGATAGCGATACGAGTATTGTTGAAGTGGGCTACGATATCTCAGATACGATGAAATTTGATTACATTTTGGGTCATAAGACTACTGATGAAGAAGTCTACCAAGACTGGGATGGCACTCCCTTACCTCTTTATCATACTTCTCGCCCAGCTTCTTATGAGCAGACAAGTCATGAATTTAGAATCACATCTGAATTAGACGGACCTTACAATTATGTTGCTGGAATCTATAAATGGGATTCTGAATACAGAATAGATTTGGTTAGCTTCATTGGGTTTTATGATTTGTTTGGGGTAGTACCAAGAACGGATCCTCTGATAGTTATCCCAATTAACGCAACCACCCAACAAGAAACAGACTCTACAGCCTTTTTCTTTGAATTGGATTATGACCTAAGTGACGATTTAACTTTAACTTTAGGTGGAAGAAGTATTGATGAGGAAAAAAGATCTCGGGCTTGTGATGGAGGTTATCCAGCTTGTCCAAATCTAAATACGGATGCAAGTGCAGATTGGACTAAATTTACACCCAAAGTTGCACTTAAATATCAAGTTAATCCAGATGTTATGGTCTATGGCCTTCACTCTCAAGGATATAGGAGTGGTGGTTTTAACGGCAGATGGGGCAGTTTAAATTCTGCAACAGTACCTTATGACCCTGAAACGGTTACAAACACGGAAGTTGGAATTAAAACAACGCTAAGGGATAACAGGTTGCATTTTAATATGACTGTATTTTCCATGGATTATGAAGACAAACAAATTGACGTAGACGTAGTAGATGCATCGGCTGCTTTAGGTAGGTCTACCGTAGCTGCAAACGTAGCAGAAGCTACTTTTAGGGGACTGGAGATAGAGTTGCATGCTCTTGTCAGTGAAAACTTTTCTATTGATGCAAATTTAGGTACTTTATCTGCAGAATTTGGTGAATTTTTTGCAGATTTTACCGGTTCTGGTGTTGATGCTGATTACTCTTACCTGGAGCCATTAAGAGCTCCTAAGTTAACTTGGACTGTAGGTGGAACTTACAACTTTCCAGGTATAGCTAGGGGTGAAGCTTATGTCAGAGCTAGCGCTCACCACATAGGTAAACATCATGTTTCTCAGTTAAACACTCCTACTACTTTTAATGATGATCAAACTTTAGTGGATTTTTCTGTTAACCGCATAATAAATGATGCGAAAGTAAGTGTGTATGGCCGTAATCTCACCAACGAAGATGGATTTACAGTTGGTTATGATGTTTTTGCAGGTGCAGCATGGAGTTATGCCATGGCAAGAGCTCCAAGGACTTGGGGCGTTGAATTGACGTACTCATTTTAATCTTAAGTAGCTACTAATAAAAAGGAGTAAGAGATGAAAGTAGGAATGTTAATGGTCTTTCAGAACTTTAAAGATCAAATCACTGATACAGAGGCTTACCAGAGGGATATGCACATTGCTGATTTAGCAGAGCCATTAGGATTTGACGTTCTTGGTGCGGTTGAACACCATTTCAACAGTTATGCCATGGCCCCAGATGGAATGCAATTTCTGTCTTACATGGCAGGAAGAACTAAGACTATTGAATTGATGACAGGTGCTGTCATCCTGCCTTGGTGGGATTCGCCCCTTAGAGTTACTGAAAAAATGATTCTTTTAGATCATCTATGCCAAGGGAGGGCACTTTTCGGCATTGGTCATGGTCTTGCAAGACGCGAGTATGATGTGTTTGGTGTTGATATGGGGGAAGCCAGAGAGCGCTTCGACGAGTCAGCAGAAATAATTATTCAAGGTCTGGAGTCTGGCGTTGTTGAAGCAGATGGTAAGTTTTACAAACAACCACGAACTGAAGTAAGACCTGGTCCATTTGCTAGCTTTCAGGATCGTTTATATTCAGTAGCCATGTCATCGCATTCAGTGCCTAAAGTAGCTGCAATGGGTGCAGTTATGATGTGTTTCGCTCAAAAACCTTGGGAAGAAATGACTGATCACTTTGGTACCTATCGTGACCTGTATAAAGAACATCATAATAGGCCTGCACCTCCGCCTATTTGTGTTGACTTCCTTTGTTGTGATGAAAGTGGAGATCGTGCTCAAGAATTAGCTTCAGAACACATGGCAAATTACTACGTTACGGTGATGGAGCATTACGAGATGGCCAGTAACGTTTTTGATAATGTTAAAGGCTACGATGATTATGCCACTGGAGCGGAAGTTCTGCGAGAGACTGGAATGGAGGCTGCAGGTAAAGCATTTGTAGACGTTAATACTTGGGGAACCCCTCAACAGATACTAGAAAAGCTTGAAAGTAGAAAACAAGCTCTAGGAGATTTTGATCTTACTGTACAGATTAGTTACGGCGGAATGAGTTTAGAAAATGCTGAAAAAAGCATGAGACTTTTTGCTGAGAAAGTTCTTCCCGAAGTACAGTCATGGGCAAGAGTTGGAGAAAAAGCAGCTTAGATTGTGGAATTATGAAAGATTTGTCTTTCTTAATTTAAAATAAGCTACAGACCCTATCTAAAGGTATATTTTGAGTTCGATAGCTAAAGTAGAAAGAGTTGTTAATGTTCCTAAGGCGTATTTTTGGGGTAGGCTTCTAGACTTTGGCGACATAAAATCTTTCCTTCCTGAAAACATCGACAATGTTGAGTGTACAGGTAATGAAATTGGTTCATTAAGAACTATAACTCTGGGAGAAATAACTGGGTATCCCGGAGAAGTTGTGGAAAGGCTGGAAGGAATTTACGGAGATAATTTCTTCGTTTATTCAGTTGTAGACAAAAGTTGTTTGCCTTTTACGGATTACGTTTCTTGTGTATCTGTTAAAGAAGTCTCTAATTCTGAATGTGAAGTATGTTGGTACAGCCATTGGAAAGCTGATGGATTAGGAGAAGAGGAAGTTAAAGCTATGTTAGAAGGTTTTTATGAACTTATTTTTTCTAACGCTGAAGAACAATTTTCAGATTAATGTTAGGGGTAGTTTAGGAACTTCAGCAGTTTTTTAAAAAAATTTATTAATTAAAAGGAATACAAACTAGGAGAGAGATATGAGTAATTACCGTTTTCCTGAAGGGGGCGCAATAGTTTTTGGTGGTTCTGGGGGATTAGGCACCGGAGTAGTTGAGTTATTAGCAGATTGTGGAGTGAATGTTGCTTTCACTTATTTAACTAACGAAGAAGCGGCCAAGAATAATTTGGAGAGCATAGAAAAGAAAGGTGTTGAAGGAATGATTCAGAAGGTAGATCTTCTAGATCTTGAATCAACCACCTCTTTTGCCAATGAAGCGAAAGAGAAGTTTGGCAAAATTCATTCAGTTGTTTTTGCAACCGGTCCATTTCTAAATATCTTACCCATTATGGATGCCAAGCCTGAAGATGTTTACTCCACATTGGATACTGATATAAAAGGTTTTTACCACGTTGTTAAAGCTACAGTTCCTCTATTGCGTGAAGGCGGGGGATCACTAACGGCCTTAACCACAGCTGCTATCCATAAGTACATAAGCACAGATGGGCTGTCTTCTGTTCCAAAGGCCGGTGTTCAACATTTATGCACTGCAATTGCCAGAGAAGAAGGCGAACATGGAATTCGAGCTAATTGCGTAGCTGTTGGGTTGATTGCCGTCGGTTTGTCTCAAGAGATAGAATCACCTCCGGGAGGTATTCTGGACCAGTGGATGCAACAGGTACCGCTGAATAGACCCGGAGCACCAGAAGAATTATTTGATGTCGTGGTATTTCTAGCTTCTGAAAATGCCGGTTATATCAGTGGTCAGTCAGTTCCAGTAGACGGTGGTTACTCAGCTTAATCATTGGAATTTAAAGAAAAAAGAATTCTAGTTGTAGGTGGTAGCAGTGGCATCGGAAGAGGCATTGCCAAATGCTTTCTAGACCTGGATGCAGAGGTTTGTATTACAGGAACAAAAAAGGACATTAAGGATTACGGTATAGAAGATGTTGTTTCTAAAAAGTCCGAATATATACAACTTAACTTACTGGATCCTCAAGCCC
>ENA-OSET01002352-OSET01002352.1-sediment-metagenome-genome-assembly--contig:-NODE-2352-length-18387-cov-3.466412_pt1 | contig 18387 bp, 13 predicted proteins | sample MGYA00237882_ERZ534229 | MGnify/ENA primary metagenome ERZ534229 (study PRJEB26408, sample SAMN06266212) | sediment metagenome | isolation source: Hudson Canyon methane seep mesocosm | place... | reverse complement strand
CCTCGCTGCGAGAGATCTAGGGCAATCACACCACTAGGGGCTCGCCGGTCACCGCCGCCCCTAGTATTTCTGAGGTCGAAAACGCCAAGGTTAAGTACTTAATTTATTACAGATAACTTAACCACCAATCTTTTCTTTTGGCTTTGATGTCTGCCATCCATTTACAGAATGGATATAACATTGCCACTATTACCAACCAGGCAACATAAACCCAAAACATGTTTACACCAAAACCTTTTGGATAAAAGAAGTAGAGTGTCATGGTGTCACTAAAACTGTAACCCTGCAGTTTCCCCAGGCAAAGGCTAAGTGTGTGGATTAAATAAAGGTGGGCTACGTAAAATGCAAAGGGCACTCGCCCAAACATCACTAACATGTCTTTAAACTTCCCTTTGACGTTATCAGCATAGGCACACAGTATGGCCATTGGCGCTAGGGTTATTAAGGTGAAGAGTAAACTTGGCGGGTATTTAGTGACATTCATAAAATCTAGAATAGTCGCCTGCAAACCAAGCTCATGGATCTGCCACGGGTTAGGATCACCGTAAATTTGAGTGGATCGCAAAATAAAAAACAGCACCATCATCAATACGCCACACACAATCAATATTTTATTGCGCTCTTGGGCTGGCTTGGTAAAAACAAAAGCGGTGCCATACCCCACCAACATAATCCCTATCCAGGGCAGTAAGGGGTAAGCGAAGATTAAGTGGATGGGACCTACCAGCGTTGAGGACTGGCTGTGCAATGCATACCATATTGGGTTGTTGCCGGACATTATGTCACCGCTTGGCCAAATAGCATCCAGTGAGTTATGGCCCAATATGATAATAAGCCCCAGCAGCAGACAAGCTTTAGCGCCAAAATATTGAGCGACGGCTAAGACGAGCATTGATGCACCTATGGCCCAAATAACCTGCATGGCAAAAATAGTGGCATTGCCAACTTGGGCAATTCCGTCAAAAGGTGAAAAGGTCCAGGCGGTTGAGATAAGCAATACCTCAACCAGAATTAACCAAACCCCACGGCTCGCCAGAAACTGTGCCATTTTCAAGCGGCTTTTACGGACCGCCATTAAACCCGCTGACGTGCCGGCCAGAAAGACAAATACCGGCGCGCAAAAATGAGTAACCCACCGAGTTAGATACAAATCCAATGAGACATCAGCCTGAGCCAGAGGGTCCAATTCGGTTGTCAGCATAAAGTAATCACGCACATGATCCAGCGCCATGATAATAATCACCAAGCCCCGCAGCATGTCGATATTACTGAGACGGTAAGAGCGTAGATCACTGGGAGTAGCGGTTTGAGTGCTTTTGATGTCGATGGCTGCTGCGGCCTCTGTAATCGCCATGAATGACTTCCCTGTGGTTATCGTTCAACAGTAATCAAAAAGTGTAGATGACAATTTGTGCCCTGTCTTCCTGCATACAGCCCCCTCGCCTTTCAACTAAGGCTGTTGCATGTATCTAACCCCTTGTTTATTGCCGTCAGAACGAAATCACCTATAAATCATAAGGACGTCAGGTATTTTGAAGCCGACTTGGGTAAATTGACCGCTTACACAAGCACATTTAAGCCAAATCAGATAATTGGTTGATTTCAAAATAAGGTTAGATTATGAAGTATATCTCTATTCTGCTGCTACTTTCTGCACTAACAGTGAGTAGCAAAAATTATAGCCAAGGTGAATTTCCTGCCCTGAAAGGTCTCTATATGGGGCAGAAACCTCCGGGTCTCGTGGCGGAACCGTTTGCACCGGGCATTATTTCCAATGAAGGCTGGGATGGCGAGGCCGTGTTTGCGCCCGGCATGAAAGAGTTTTACTACACCACAACAGGCGGAAAATACACACGCAGAACCGTTATCGGCTTCCGGCAAGAAAACAATATATGGACTCAGTATCTGGAATTCCCGCGAAGAGGTGAAATCGTGTTTTCGCCCGATGGCAATCGCATGCATATGGCAGAGAGTTATAAAGACCGCGTGGGCGAAGGCTGGTCAGAGCGCAAGAGCCTTGGGCCGATGTTTGACCGGGAAGACTGGGGCATTATGCGCCTGTCGGCATCCGCCAAGGGCACCTATGTTTTTGACGATTATAAAAGCAATGACGTAATCCGCATATCAAGCCTCAAGGACGGTAAGCGCCAAGCCCCAAAAAAGATGGGCTCCCAGGTTAACACGGGCAAATGGACAGCCCACCCCTTCATTGCACCAGACGAAAGCTACCTGATTTGGGACAGTGAGCGGGAAGGCGGCTATGGGGACTCTGATCTCTATATCAGCTTCAAACAAAAAAATGGTTCATGGGGGCCAGCGATCAACATGGGCGACAACGTTAATGGTCCAACAGCTGAGTATTACGCGAGTGTAAGCCCTGACGGGAAACACATACTTTTCAACAGAGCTATCGGTGAAGGTAATACGGACATCTACTGGGTGGACGCACAAATTATTGAGACGCTCAGGTCAAAATAGCCGTTCGAATATGCTGCAAATCAGCCGACGTAGAAAACGGACGGCTGATACTGACTTTTAGTACAAAAAACACTCTGCAACCCCTGCCTTTCCTGGAGTACACAATCATGGCAGAGATGTGTCATAGTAATGTCGCTGTCTGTCACATATATGACGTATCACAAAAGAGGTGTTTTCTCACAATAATAGCGGGTGTTATTCATCAGTGAGGAAGCAGTTATGGAAATGGAATTAAACATAGATAAACTGAAGCAGTTGAGAGAATCCAAAGCATGGAGTCAGTCGCACCTGGCTGAAGTGGCTGGCATTAGCCTAAGAACGATTCAGAGGGTGGAAAAAAACGGAATTGCGTCGCCTGAATCAGTCAAAGCGATTTGCGGAAGTTATGGCATTGAAGCCAGGGATATATTAAAAAACGAGACTGAACAAAACATCACTGAGTCAGCTCCTTTAAGCGCAATCAAGCTTAAGATAAGCCGCCTGCCTATAAAACATACAATAATAGCGTTTAGTGTGGCATTTATCATTGCATACATTTTAACCCTCTAAAATGCTTAACAAATATACACACTGAATTCAGGCTATTGCTACGGGTTTAGGGTTGACTGCATCACCCTAACAACTCGGTAGTATTGCCAGCTAGTAGAAATGGAACCGCCGAAAGGAATTATAAATGCTCGTTTTTCATATTGTTGCCGGAATATTTGCCCTTCTATCCGGGTTCTCTGCTTTGTCTGTTCGCAAGGGTGCCCGCTTACATCGACTTTCCGGCAATATCTTTTTTGTCGCGATGCTGCTGCTAACAGGAAGTGCAGCCATTCTTGCGGGTAATGATCCGTATGTCCCTATCTTAACGTTCTATTTTGTTGTCACGGCCTGGGCAATAGTATTGCGTCCGGAAAGAGAGGTAAGCGCTTTCGATTATGTAGCATTCATAAGCGTTTCATTGCTTAGCATTCGCTTTTTTGTCGATTCAATGTCAGCACCCACTGATTTTTTGCGTGGGCTAAATTACTATTTTGGGGGAATGGCTGCGCTTGCAGCACTGCTGGATTTAAACATGATTGTTCGCGGAGGTCTTGCAGGCAAACACCGAATAGCCCGTCATCTTTGGCGTATGTGTTATGCATTGATAGGTGCATTTGCGTCTTTCATTGCAAATACTTCCGACAAGTGGCCTGACTTTATAGACGCGAATATGCCGCTTTATCTATTAGCCGCGACCCTGGTTTTTTGGTTAATTCGAGTGCTGTTTACCCGTTGGTTAGGTAAAGCAAAACGTCTCTTTGCCAAAGATCCAGTCTCAAGCAATGTTCTAACAAGCCTGGGTTATGGCAGTGCCAATAAATAAGCGATAGTTCAGTAAAACGTGCCTCCGGAGGCAAACTAAATAGTTCGTTGATTTCAAAATAAGGAAAACACATGAAATCTATTTACCGCTCAATATCCCTGCTAGTGTCTGCGCTGATCATAAGTAGCGCAGCTTATGCCCAGAATGATTTGTCAGTGCTCGAAGGCCCTTATCTCGGGCAAAAAGCACCCGGCCTTACGCCAGAACCCTTTGCCCCTGGAATTGTTACCACAAAGGGCTGGGAGGTGGGCGCTCGTTTTTCACCTTCTATGGATGAGTTTTATTTTATTAGAAAACGCTTGGACAATGGAAAAATAGAGTCAGTGACGTACAAACAAGATAACAATCGATGGTTTGAAACAGTTGTAGCAGGAAGAGAGCCTCTGCCCTTTTTTTCGCCAGATGGCAGGACCATTCACTTTGGCAAGCGATATAAAGAACGTACAAAGGAGGGTTGGTCGGAGATAAAAAGTCTGGGCGCCCCCTATGAAGACATTTTCATCATGGGTCTGACGGTTTCCAATAAAGGAACCTATATTTTTGATGAAGCCACCAGAGAAGGAAACGGTGTTCTTCGATATTCACAGCTCATCAATGGCAAACGTGCAGCCCCCAAGCCGCTTGATAAAGTGATTAACACGGGGAAATGGAATGCTCACCCCTTAATTGCGCCAGATGAATCTTATATTCTATGGGATGGCGAAAGAGAAGGCGGATACGGTGATAACGATCTGTATATAAGTTTTCGACAGCAAGATGGTTCCTGGGGCGAAGCGATTAACCTGGGTGACAAGATAAACACTGCCGCCGAGGAGGGGGGCCCTATGATCACCCCAGACGGTAAGTACCTTTTTTTTGGTAGGAACATGGGCCCGATGGAATCCGGAGATTACAGTAACATGGATACTTTTTGGGTTGATGCCCAGTTTATCGAAGACCTCAGGCCCAAATAATGGGCCTTAACTTTAGGCACTCTGCAGGTCGAGTGGCTCTACTCTTTTAAATAGAGTTCAACGACTTCTTTATTTGAGGAAACCCGGACTGTCATTAGAAGCCGGGATTGGCTTATGTCTGTTAGGTTATCTACGCTGGCAGGCAAGCCTCCAATGATTTCAAATCGCTCCTCGTCGAGCGCATAAGACCACAGTTGAAAATCATCATTGATGCCATAAATAACATTGTCGCTTATCAGGAAACGCTGGAAGGGACCGCCCTGCCCCTCTAAAGCTTCAATCAGTTGATCTTCAGCCGCCCCTGGCCGCCAAAACCTGTCCATGCGATCTTTGTAGATTAGTTGACCGCTCTTACTTTTTGACGCCCAATTAATCGCCCTATCGTTGATAACACGAGTCTCGGAGTTACTTAAATTGAGCTCAACGAACTGTACAATCCCTTCCAAGCGTACAAGCAATAAAGCCGTATTGTTGTTGCTATCCCATTGGAAAAGTCGAACCACAGGGATATCCAACTGAAAGTCTTTTTGCCTTGAGTCCAGGTAGACCTGCTTTAACGAGCCACTAGTGCTCACTAAAAGACTTTTCCCGTCTGCCGCCCATTGCATGCCACGGATGAAAGTATCCATTGGGAAGCGAGTGAGCTGCTGTGACACTTCGCCGTTGGCGATCCAAATTTGTTGATCTCCGGACCGCTCCGATCTATAGGCAATTAACTCACCATTGGGCTGCAATAGGGCATTGTCTTCAGCGAGAATTGACCGTTGCATCACTGAGAGGTTTTCGTTTTTCTTCCCATGCCCTTGCGCAACCTGAGAGAGAGGTACTGACGCAATGTCACTATCGTAGCGCCCCTTAATTACGATCATTCTCTTGCCATCGGGATGAAATGTTGGCGACCCCATGGGTTCATCGAGAGGCAAACTGATATTACTGATTTCTCCCTCATAAGAGAGTGTAAAAAGCTGCCTGCCAGTACTAAAAATAAGCTGGTTTTCAAGAGGAGAAAACTTGGGAAATATCAGCCTAAACCTTGCAATTTCTTCCGGGTATTTGATCCGATGACTCGACAGCAGCTGACCATCTGTTTTGAGCACGTCAATGTAATAATGTCCATCACTATGAAAGCTGGTTAGCGCGATCAAATCGTCTGCGGCCGAAAAGTCATAGCTAACTACATTACCGCTTTCGAGCACATACAGGTCTTGGCTTGTATTTTCACTGACCGAGTAAGTGATTAATTTCCAACGCGTAGAAAACTTTTGTAGCAAAAAAATGTTGTTATTATCTAACCACCTGGGGCTTCGTATTTCTGTATTTTTACATTCCGTCAATAAACTGGGCGATTGGGGCGACACCAATGCCTTGTTAAAATCCAGGCTCATCAATTTGTAACATTTCTTCTGGGTGACCGGTTGAGTACAGGCTCCAGACTTAATAAAGACCAGCTGACTGCCATCTTTAGAAAAACTATGGCTACCATATGAATCCAGGTTTTCTGTGAGCTGATATTCTTGCTGGGTTTTGATATTTTTTGCCCAGACATTATTAATACATAAATCTTCTGAATAACGATGGAAGACTACATACTCACCGTCAGGCGAATAGATGCTGGCTAATTCTTTGTTGTCTGTTGAGGTCAGTGCTCGCAACTCGCCAAAAGACAGTAACGACGTTTGTTTGGCAACAGGATACTGATACCCAATAATACCTAAAATCACTATGCCAAAGATGATAGCAGTCAATCGTAAAGCCGATATCGAAGATTTTGGACTATCCACTTTCTTAGTGGTGGCAGGAGCGGGCGTAGTGGTCTCGCCCTGATCTTCACCCGTGCCAGTGTCATCAACTACCTGCTCCAGAGGGCTATTGGGCGTGGCGGGCTCGATTCCTTCAGACCATCGAACATCACATTCCAGGCTGTACCCCTGCTTGGCATGGGTCTTAATATAAACCTGACCTTTACCGTCATCACCGAGTGCTTTTCTTAATTGGGCAATACTTCGTTGAAGTGTATTAGTGGACACCACCGTGCCCTGCCAGACCTTCAATAACAATTCATCATGACTGACCACCTTGCCCTGATTTTCAGCCAGGCAGGTTAATACGGCCAAGGCCTTGGGAGCGATAACTTGTGATTGCTTGTTTTGGGTGATTTGATTTCTGGACAAATCGATAAAAATGCCGCCAATCCAATATTGCTCTGACATATAACCTCTGCTGAAGGAGAAAATGGGCACTCAAAAAGGCGACTAACTGCATGATAATACTGGTGTTTTTCTTTATCAGCAAGGCGTCAGATAAAATTCATTATAACTTCAAGCATTTACTGCTGAACCGCATACATTCCATTTCTCTCATTCATTACAGGAGCGATAAATTGAATATACAAAAGATGGTCTGTATGACAGCGTGCATATATCTCACAAAAATAAACTGATCCTTGAGTCATACTACAGAAGAGGTCGTATCACCCTGCCGCACTTCCGGGCATCAGTCACCAAATCCTACTTGTCATTGGCCATTGGGCGGGCTATTGAATTGGGGCACTTATCGATGGCTGACTTAAACAAACCCATTGTCAGTCTTATTAAAGGCCTTGATCTTGAGAACGTGGCCGACGGCAATAAAAGTTGGAGATAAAACCTATGAAGCAAAACTTGCCTGGGGTGTGGGCGAGCAATACATTTTAACCTTCGACGCGCTAGACTTAGTGGCGGTATTCACTGCTCATGCCAGAGAGAATGATACCATTAAGATGACGGAGAAATGGGTTCTCCCTGCATTTAGCCAGTAGTGCCCAATCATTTTGATGCCCCTTCAAAAAAGAAGGAATTCAGACTCGGACTGAAATACAATGGCGATCTAATGAAAAAAAAGGAGGGGGCAATGGACCTACAATTAATAGATACGAAGCGTTTACATTTGCGACCAGCAAAACATTCAGATTTAGACTCAATTTTTGAGGTCTATTCCAATCCGGATGTAGTGCGTTACACCGGAGATAATCCCTGGACCAACAAAGAAGAAGCCGCTGAATTTATTGTGGGGGCACAAGAAGGGCTAGAGGAGGAGACTCTATTTGGTTGGTGTATCGAACACAAGGAATCAAAACGAATAATAGGCACCTGCGCCCTATTTGAATGCGACCTTGAGAAGCGGGTTGCCGAAATATCTTATGAGATATTACCGGTCTACTGGGGCCTGGGTTTATGCTCCGAGTTTCTGCCTCTACTCGTAGAGTTTGGGTTTCAAACACTGAAGTTAAACCGAATAAATGCTTTTGTTGCAACGGGAAACATTGCCTCGTCAAAGTTACTAGAGAAAAATGGGTTTCAGCAAGAGGGTCTGATGAGGGAAAGCTGGATCGATACCAATGGAGTAGCAGTGAGTGAGCACGTTCTAGGGTTGTTACACAAAGATTGGCTCTTAGGTAGGAAAGCCCATTAGCATTTATGCAACGACAAATCGCTAAGCCCCCCACACCCTATGACTTTCCCTCTTGCTTCAAGGGAGCAGGCCCTCCCGGTGGGCGAGATCACTCGCCTACCCCTATGGTCGCTCAATGTTGTCTCATATGCTCTGACGTCAGACAACTGAACAAGCAGGAATTCTTGTGTAAATAGTTGAAGAAACACCCTTCAGCATCTAGCCTATTATGAACAATAAACTAATTGTCACTTAACGGCAGTGTATAATATTCGATCAACTTACCGACTATTGAAACACCTGCTTGAAATTCAGCCACACATAAGCCCTGCTTGTGGGTATTAGCAGTTTTCAATGGATTGGTAGAATATGCGTTTCAGGATATCAGCAAAGATTTCAATATTGGTAGGTGCCCTTGCCGCGATAGTATCAATATCAATCGGCTCAGTTTTGCACTATGGGTCTACCGAGATCATCTTCAATCAATCGTTGGAACGGCTCAAATACGAGACCAATATCCGCGCAATTAAGTTGATCAACGATATTGACGGACTCAGCAGAGATGCTCTGTACCTTGTAGGCACCCCCCCTATCGCGGGCATCCCTAGATCCACACTAAATCAGGGCATAGACCCAATAGACGGATCTACTACCGAGATCTGGACTCGACGTCTGGAGACAATTTTCACAGAATTAATTCGAGCAAAACCCAACTACCAACAAATACGTTTGATAACGGTCAAAGACAACGGGCGTGAACTTGTGCGCGTAGATCGCAAGGGAAGTATGATCGTGAGTATTCCCGACGCAGCGCTGCAACAAAAAGGTGATACCGAATACTTCAAGCGGGCCGTGCTCATGAATTCTGGAGAGGTCTATCTGTCAAATATATCCCTAAACCGAGAACACGGCGTAGTCACCGTCCCCCACCAACCCGTGATTCGCGCTGCCACTCCAATTTATTTTAATCAAGAACTCTATGCGATCTTAGTCATTAACATGAACTTCAGTAGCATCTTTAAAGACCTTATAGACTCTACACCACGCTTATTGACACCCTATATCACAAACGAACAAGGGTATTTCCTGGCCAACCCCGACAACAGTAAAACGTTTGGTTTTGATTTAGACGGGGATCAACTCATTTTTCAAGACTACCCGAGTGTAAACTTTTATAAAACCAACGATGTACGAGACAAGGAATACACCTTTTTTGAACCCGACAATGAGTTAGACGTTATTCACGTTGTTAAAGCCCCCTTTGACCCGCAACATTCAGAGCGTTTCTTTGGCGTCGCTCTAGCAACGTCCAAGAATACGCTTTTGGAAGAATCTAATCGGCTTAGAAACTATGCTTTCACATTTGTAACGTTAATGATCGTGGGTATTCTGCTGGTTTCTGCTACCTTGGCGAGAAGACTAATGCAACCGCTGCGAAATATTACCCAGGCGGCTGAAGACCTGGCTGACGGAAGAGAAGTAGAAAACCTTCCCACATCCAACAACGATGAAATCGGTGAACTAGCACGGGCATTTGATTTCATGCACCGTCAACTCGGCGATAAAGAACAAGCATTACTCGCCACGCAAGCTGAATCCCACCAGGCCAATAAGATGGCCTCTCTCGGTGAAATGGCCAGCGGCATGGCCCACGAAATTAATAGTCCGCTACTAGAAATAAACTTGATTGCCGAACGCGTTAAACGCCGGTCAGCTAAAGGTAAAACACAAGATCTCGACGAGGCCATGGGCAACATCATTTCTAGCACGAAACACATGTCAAACATCATTGAAAGCTTGCGAAAAATTTCACGTGAATCTGAGAAAGACGCCTTTGAGAGCTGCTCCGTTGAAGAGATTATCAACGACGTTCTGAATCTTAGCAAAGAACGATATCGCCTCAAAAACGTCAAGCTTAGCATCAACTATCAAACGGGTTGCAGAAACATGACAATCGAATGTCAGCGACTTCAAATATCGCAGGTAGTGATGAACCTGTTAAACAATGCGTTTGATGAGGCCCAAAAGCAACAGAATAAATGGATTACTATCGACGTTAGTGAACGCGATTCCAACGCCGTCATTACGATTACAGACAGCGGAAAAGGTATTGAGGAATCAATCCGAAAAAGAATATTTGAACCCATGTTCACCACTAAAGAGATTGGCGAGGGCACGGGTCTGGGACTGAGCATTTCCGCAAGTATTGTAGAAAACCATGGCGGCAGTTTGCGTTATGATGAAAAGTCCAAAAACACTCGATTTGTCATGTTTCTACCGAAACATACATCTTAACTACTCAGTCAGGACATCATGATGGGAAAGAACATACTGGTTGTAGATGATGTTGCCACCCTCAGAAGAGAATTGGTGTTTCTATTGGAGGATGAAGATCACAACCCCTTTGAAGCTGAAAACGGAATCAAGGCCATTGAGGTGCTCGAAAACAACACTATTGACCTGCTCATAACGGACATCATGATGCCTGAAATGGACGGTATAGAACTCTGTTCTCACTGTCGAAACTATTTTCCAGAACTCAAAATTATTGTTATTTCCGGCGGCGGCAATCTCTCTACCGCAGAGACTAGTGATCAATCCGACATATTCACCCAGGTCACCAATAGCAACTGCGCTGACGCGGTTCTCAAAAAACCTTTTGACTATGATCAGTTAGTCGACGCGATAGATAACTTGATAGAGTAAGCTCAAACCTGCAGCTCGATTACAAGTAGGGTTATACTCGACAGTTCAATCGAAGCTCCGGAGTAAGGCCTCTTGCATTGTCATCTAAAACGGTTAAACTCCGCGGCATGAAAAAACATAACAATAACAGCGTGAATACACACCTGTATAAACAATCGAACCTATTGTGGTTCACATTCACCCTACTTATCTCCTCCCTCTACTCGCTGACCGTACATGCGGAACGCTTCCTCACCGAGGACGGCGCCAGCATCAGCTATGAAGTGACAGGCGAAGGCGCTCCGGTCGTTCTCTTGCACAGCGGCATGATGTCTCGCGAGGATATGCGTGAACAAATCACTCACCTTTCCAAGCAATATCAAGTTATTGCACTTGATTCACGCGGGCAGGGAAGAAGCTCTAAAGCTGAAACACCCATGAGCTATCGGCGTTTGGCCGCCGACGTGGTTGGATTACTGAATTCGCTCAAGATCAAACGAGCCCATGTCATTGGCCAGAGCGCCGGTGGCATCACTGCCCTTTTTCTTGCCCGCTATCACCCTGATTATGTGAATAAACTTGTCACTTTAGGTGCGAATTATCATGTCAACGCACACCCTAAAGAGAGCTTGAAGCACCTGGCAAGCTTTAAGTTCGATGCTTCTAACCAGCAACATACTGACCCATCACAGTTTCCCGGGTTGATGATTGAAAGCTACAAAATGTCGCATCCAGATCTATCGGGTTTTGGAGAACGGCTTTCAGAAATGCTGGCAATGTGGACCACATCACCAACCTTTACCGCGTCGGATTTGGCACAAATCACCCAGCCGGCGTTGGTCATCAATGGAGATAGATATGACGTGCCACTTGAGCATGTCTTATCCTTGTACCAAGGCTTGCCCAATGCACAATTATTCATTATGCCAAATGGTGACCACTATCTTCACCAGACTGCTCCAGAAATACTGCATGCCGTGATCGACCGTTTTCTCTTAACCCCCTGACAGAATAAGCTGCGATTGTGATATAAATCAAATTGGGATATGTTTGCGAGAAGCCCTATGACTGAGTAGTTTCCGGGATTCATATAACAATAAGTGCAAACCCATGAAAGAAAAAACTAATCGCCCTCTTCTAGACAGCAACCTACTATCCCCCCCTGTTTCGTTTGGCATTGTCAATCAACAATTCGACCTATCCACTTGGGAATCTATTGCCAAAGACAGTGGCAAAGGGGCCTTGTATGCCCGCAACTCCTCCAACCCTGCGGCAGGGTATCTCGAAGAACAGATTCGAAAGCTGGAGCAGGCCGAATTTGCCACCAGCTTTAGCAGTGGCATGGCGGCTATTAGCAATGTTTTATTTGCCTTGTTGTCGCCGGGAAAACGCTTAGTGGCAGGCAAGGATACTTACGGAGGCGCCAGCTATCTCTTTACCCATGCGCTGCCCAAGTGGGGCGTGGAGGTTGAGATGGTTGACACTCTGGATCACAGTGCTTTTGAACAGGCTATTGCCAGAGGTTGCGATGTTCTTTACCTTGAAACACCCACCAATCCTCTGCTAAAAATACAAGACATCAAACAGTTAAGTGCCTTGGCTCACCAACAAGAAGCGACGGTAATTATTGACAACACTCTGGCAACCGCGATCAACCAACAGCCCTTAAGCTTGGGGGCCGATGTGGTCATACACAGCGCGACAAAGTTTTTAGGTGGCCATGCGGACGCCTTGGGCGGATTGGTTTGTACCTCAAAGGAACGAGGAGAAATAATTTTATCCCATAAAGAAATACACGGCGCCTGCCTGGACCCAATGACTGCCTACCTCATTAGTCGCGGGGTGAAGACCTTGGCGCTAAGAATGAAACAACATAATGAAAATGCACTCGCACTTGCAAAATGGCTGGAACAACAAACTCCAGTTCAATCGGTTAATTACCCGGGGCTAAGCAGCCATAGCCATCACAATTTAGCACAGCAACAAATGAGTGGTTTTGGAGGGGTTCTAAGCTTTTCTCTTAAGAGCGGTGAGGCCGGCGTTTATAACACCTTTAAAAGATTTAACAAGGTGATACTAGCTTCCACACTGGGCTCGGTGGAAACCATGGTAGGCACTCCCTCAACCACAAGCCATGTGGAGTGCACACAGGCAGAACGCCAGGCTCTTGGCATTCCAAACGGCCTTATTCGCTGCTCGGTTGGCATCGAAGATATTAATGAGATCATCTCTGATTTTGATCAGGCCATAAATAGTCAAGACAAAACGGATTAGATTGGCACGCCAGAATATGCATAGGAAACGGGCAAAGTGCCAAATCAACACTTTGCCCAATCGCCTTATGTCATCAGGTGAAACTAACCTCCAGACTAAAAGCTCATCCTGATTCCAGCTTCTATACTACGGCCAGCCTCTGGTGCACTTTCCCGTAAAAAACTCACACTGGAGCGTATCTCTTCGTCTGTTATATTTTTCAATTTAACAAACAACAGATACTCCTGTGTTTCGTTTTCTCCAAACCGATAGTTCAGACCGGCATCCCAGCGAGTATAAGCATCGGTAGCTTCTTCAAAATCACCGGGTTTATCCTGCTCGCTGGCATCCAATACGGAAACGTATCCGCCCAGCGCACCCGTAGAAAACTCAAATCGCGCGCCCACCCTCAACGGGGGCATACGGGGCACATCCTGACCATTATCCAACTCACCCGTAATGGCATCGCCAAAGAGCTTTACACTGAAGTCACTACCAAGGGCTGTGCCCAGATCGGCTGTTAACTCGTACTCGATACCCACAAATTCAGCATCAAGCTGTCGATAAGCAAAAATTGCAGTTTCTTCCTGCTCGAGACCGGAGTTGGCGAGATAGATATAGTCTGAAAAGTCATTGGAGTAAACGGTGACAAACCCATCCAGAAACTCTGACTGGTAACTGATGGTAAAATCAATGTTTTTTGCCTGCTCAGTATCCAGATTAGCATTACCCACCTCAATAACACCGGAGGCGGCGTGAGTGATGTAGTCACCAAAATCCAAGCCGTCATTGGAAAACAACTCTTCTGCCACCGGGGCACGCTCGGAACTGGACAGGGCTAAACCCAGCTGCCACTGGTCGTTGAGATTCCAAAGTGCAGAGGCGGATAAACTAGTGCTTGAGTAGGTTTCTTCATCAGCCACATCCGGGTCAACCGTGTCACGGTCGAGACGAACACCCAACTCGTAGATCACATCGCCGTGATGAAAATCTTCCATCAAGAACAACCCGTAGCGATTGATGTCTGTTTGAGGAATAAATGCCTCTTCACCAATGGCTGAGAACTCCGACGATACAAACTGAAAACCCAGCGCCCCATGGAACCCAGCCAACTCGCGGTGCACAAGTTCAAGGCGACCTTCATAGGCTTCATTGCTGAAGGTCGTGCCAATCTCACCGTTGCCTTCAATCTCATCGTGCTCGTAATCACTGTAACTTAAAGCCCAGCGATAGCTCTCAATGACATGATCCTTAGATACATTGTGGGGCAAGATAGCGCCACGTAAATCATATCGCACCTGCTCTATATCCAGGCGAATATTGTCTTCTTCACCCTCTTCATGTTCATCGTGATCTTCATCGTGGTCTTCATCGTGACCATCCTCTTCATGCTCTTCGTCATGATCATCCTCATGGTCCTCATCGTGCTCGTCCTCATCATGATGGCCGTGAGCACCGGGCGGAAGACCGTATTCATTGTTCATGCGGCTGACTGCTAAACCTATATAACCCTGCTCGAAAATGAAGCTGCCACCCACGGTCAGGTTATCCATTTCACCACCCGTGTTGGGGATAGACCCTTTGTTTTCCACTTCATGTTCGTCTGGCTCTGCAGCGGCGAAACCGGGTATCTCAATGTTGTTGGTCTCACGCGTAACACCGCTCAGGTAGTGGGCAAAACTTCCCTGCCCTCCTTCAAATTTAAACACGGCAGTGTTTTCGTCATTAGCGGTACCGTGGCGCAATTCCAAGGCACCAAAGGATTTTTCCGGGACCGAATCAGGCACGCGACCATCAATCACATTCACCAAGCCGCCAATGGCGCCACCGCCAAATAACAAGGTCGACGGGCCACGTAATACTTCAATAGAATCTGCCAAAATGGGCTCTACACTGACCGCGTGGTCGGCACTGATATTAGAGGCGTCACCACTACCTGTGCCATTTTGCAAAATGGTCACGCGGGGGCCCTGTTGACCACGAATAACCGGCTGGCCCACTGCAGGGCCAAAGGAGGCATTGGCCAAACCGGGTGTACTGCCCAGGGTCTCACCGATATTGCTGGCCACGCTCCCCCGCAGTTCATCACCACGAATAACGGTTACGGGTAAGGCGGTTTGCGCATCAGATTTATGAATAGGGGCAGTAACCAGTACATGCTCCATCTCGGAAGCTTGCAGGTTTAACGGACAGACAGTGCCGCCCAGCAGAACGGGCAACATATAACGTAAATACATCGAAATTTCCTCAATAGCGTTTAAGCTGGCAAAAGCCAGAACCAATCAATTTGTATGGGATCAGTTAAAACGAGGAGGAGCTCGAGCGAGATAGTGAGAATATACAGGAAGAGAAGCGTGTTCTTGTGTGTGTACCGTTGCATATTGCCCATGGGCCGGGACCACAAGGCGAGGAACACCCCCCAGTAAAGTCTTGGAGCCTGACTCCTGAAAACAGACAATACAATCTGTTTCCACGCCATTATCGTCATGCCAATGACCTGCGTTCGTCAACGACGAAGACAGTATCAGCAAAGATAATAAACAGACTGATAAAAACGACTTATACATGAAGTATCAAATGTTCTCTAACAGAATACGCAAATGGGTTCCAACGCAGGAGTCTATCAGAATCGAGCAAAAAAAGAACAGACATTTTTATACTTTTTAAGGCCAAACAGCCCCACCACCGAGGGGGCCGGGCTCAACGGGGCAGGCACAGTTTGTTATAAAGGATACTGCGCACAGGCGCCATGGACTTTTTCAGGGTACTCATCTTCCGGCCAATGGTTATCCTTACCCCTGACCAAATTAGCCAGCACACGGCACTTATCTTCGGTTTTTGGCAACCGTTCATCTGCCAGCAACTCTCGCTCAATGCCTTCGAGACTAATGATGTCACTCGCCATTCTGATACCGCCATCCGCGAAGCTGTCCAATACCAAGAACTTGTCTGAGGTCTCATTATTCCATGACGGCCACTGAACACCCTTTCTATCTAGCCCCGTTGCGGGCTCTCCATGATGGGCAAACGCGGCCCAATAATTGCGCATTCTGGATGACAAGGTTTCACGACTGTCCAGGTTATCTGCGTTATACATTTGGCTCCATGTTTTGCTCTTGTCGGTGAAACCAAAAACAAACGGAATTTCCATGCCGTGACCGGCGCCAATCAGACGATCAATTTCAACACCAAAGGGCCTTGCCTGCTCGTCCCAGTCGAAACGATACGCCCACACCTTATTGGGCATTGACTGGCTAAGTGCAGCAGCCATTTTGTCTACGCCATTATATTTCCACATGTCAGAGGGGTATTTGGCAAACGCGTCGTAACGCTGCTGATCCTTTACGACATAATAGATACCTAAATAGGTGTCCACTAATTCCGGATGTGTAAATTGATACAGTTTATTTTCTTCTTTGTTGGTGCCCGCAATGAGGGGAATATTGTTGTGGCCAGTGGGATCCTTAAACAATTCCACGGGATCACCTTTGGGCAACACCACACCATCTGAAAACAAATCCGGATTCAACAACCAGCTCACCTCACTGTTGTATCGGTAAGCATTCATAATGGATTGAGCAGACAAACCTCTTAAAAAAGTCTCGCGTTGCTCCGATGTTTGTTTGGCAACGTCTTCTTTTATTTGCTTCAAGGACTTATCAGCGTTCAATAACTGATGGGCGTATAACTCTGCCTGCTGGGAAGAATAAACATGCCCACCCTCTTCGACATAATTTGATGCCAGGGCCGGCGCCGTTAGATTTAGCCCGCCACTTTGAGAAATGGCTTTGTGAAACAAACCTTTTGCCTCTGGGCTTAACATTAAACTGTAGATGTCAAAGCCGCCGGCAGACTCACCAAATAAAGTCACGTTATTGGCATTACCGCCAAAGCCTGCAATATTGTCTTTCACCCATTTCAGTGACTGAATAATATCAAGCGTGCCGTAGTTTCCGCTGGCATTGAGTGCTTTCCGTTCCTGGTCAACCGCATCTACATCACTCCCATGATTTAACGAGGGATGTGTAAACCAACCAAACGGGCCCAATCGATAATTAACACTGACCACAATCACATTTTGCTCGGCTGCTAAACGAGAGCCATCGTACATAGAGCCTGCACCGGTCTTGTTTGAGCCACCGTGAACCCACACCATGACCGGTAATTTCTTATCACTCCCGGTCGCATCAGCCTTCGAAAGCCTTGGCGCATAAACCGATAAATAGAGACAATCTTCACTGCCACCCACAGTTCCCGCTTCTCCGGGCACACCACTTAAACCACCCGCCAATTGAGTACAGGCCGACCCATGCACCAGCGCCTTAAGGCCATCTTCTGGAAAAGCCAATGGACTTTGTGGCGCTCTCCAACGCAACTCGTTAACCGGGGGTTTGGCAAACGGAATGCCTATCCAGGCATGGTTATTGTAACTACCCTCAAATCCCAGAATTGTTCCCTGTTTTAGCTGTCTCTCAGTCTCAGGCGCTGCAATTCTGTTCTGGGTATTATCGGAGCAGGCGGTCACAAATAAGGCCATCACCAGAACCAAGCCAGAAAACAAACTAAATCGATGTGAACTACGAGTTGTTTTTATTAATGTCATGTTTGCCACAGGTGAGTTCATATGCATATGCGATCTATCTTGATAGTGAATATTTGCTTAGAGAGAATTCCCGCTGAAGTGATCAATCTACTACAAGATCCAGACCGGTGGCAATCAGCCGCTAAGATTTCGAGTTTATCCGTTCATGTTCGATTCAGGTGGGCGTCAATACAATGCAGCCATAGAACTTCAATACCAAAAGGATATTTCCATGGCAACTCCCAGCGATACACTCTTCCCTCTAACGGGTGACCCGCTCATTGATGTCATTACGAACGGTCATTATTGGACGATCGACAACAGCAATACTGTTTATTGGTCCGTATCCGACAACTTGCCACTCAACCTTGTGTGGAACGCCCCGTTTGGAGACGGCGGGACCATCGCCTCAGTTGAGCGTGTTTTTGATTCCTTTGCCAGCTACATTGATATTGAATTTGCCTATACAGGTTTCTTTGAAGATCCGGTAGATGCTTACTGGGCCGGGTCGGATATTAATGTATCACTGATTGATCTGGATGATACCTTCACCTGGGCCTACACCAATTTCCCCGACCAGGTTCTAAACGAGATCTACACCGGCGCACCGGGCGACGCCTTCCTGAACATAAACAGCGATGCCAATGATCTGCCTT
>ENA-OSET01002351-OSET01002351.1-sediment-metagenome-genome-assembly--contig:-NODE-2351-length-18389-cov-9.394987_pt1 | contig 18389 bp, 14 predicted proteins | sample MGYA00237882_ERZ534229 | MGnify/ENA primary metagenome ERZ534229 (study PRJEB26408, sample SAMN06266212) | sediment metagenome | isolation source: Hudson Canyon methane seep mesocosm | place... | reverse complement strand
ATCCACAACAAGTTTGGAACTACAATAAGAAAACAGATCGTGATATGTCAGCTGTACCTCGTGCATGTTGTGACACGGTTAATCGTGGTTTGAACTACGCTGATGGCAAAGTGGTATTCCATACATTAGATGGTTTATTGATTGCGTTGGATGCAACAACGGGTGAAGAAGTGTGGATAACTAAACATGCTTTCCCAGATAAAGGTGAAACACATACTGGTCCAGCAATGATTGCTAAAGGACTTGTGGTTGCTGGTTTTGGTGGTGATGAATTTGCAGCACGTGGTCGTACAGTTGCTTATGATTTAAAAACAGGTAAAGAAGTGTGGAAATATCATAGTACAGGTTCTGATAAAGATGTTGGTTTAACACCTGCAACAAATAAAGATAATCCCCATTACGGTACCTACGGTCATGATTTAGGGATGATTACATACCCGAATGATGAGTGGAAAATTGGTGGTGGTGCACCTTGGGCTTGGTTTAGTTACGATGATGAGTTAGGTCTTATGTATGCGGGCACAGGTAACCCTGGTCACTGGTCTCCTTCTTATCGTTGTGGTGAAACAGGTAAAAACCTAACACACGAAAAATGTAATGCTTACAACCCTAAAATTAACTCAGGTAACTGGGATAATAAATGGTCTATGACGATTATGGCTCGTAAGATTGATACGGGTGAGTTGGTTTGGGCATATCAAAAAACACCGTTTGATCAGTGGGATTATGATGGCGTAAATGAAAATATCCTTGTTGATATGAAAGTTGACGGTAAACAACATAAAGCATTGGTTAACTTTGATCGCAATGGTTTTGCTTATGTAATGGATCGTGAAAATGGTGATTTATTACGCGCCCACAAATTTGTAACGGTTGATTGGGCTGAAAAAGTTGATTTGGTAACAGGTCGTCCACTTAAAGTGAAAGAGCATTCTCCATTTGAACGCGGTCGTAATGTTGCTTCATGTCCATCTGCTCAAGGTGGTAAAGATCAACAACCAGCATCAGTAGATCCTGCTGATCCAGAATGGTTCTATGTACCAACTAATAACTGGTGTATGGAAGATGAACCACAAGAGCGTACACATACTCAACAAGGTACGGTGTATGTATTTGCAAATGTTTACATGTATCAAGAAAAACCAGGTGTGTCTGGTAAGTTGAAAAAATTCAACGTTGTTACAGGTAAAACAGCTTGGGAAATCCCTGATTCATACCAAAACTGGAGTGGTACGCTTAATACTGCTGGTGGTTTAGTATTCTACGGCAACATGGGCGGTCAATTCCGTGCGGTAGACCGTAACTCAGGTAAAGTTGTTTGGAACAAAAAATTGGGTTCAGGCATCATCGGCAACCCAATCTCTTGGAAAGTTGCTGACAAACAATATGTTGGTGTATTCAGTGGCTTAGGCGGCTGGGCTGGCTTACCTGTTACTGCTGACTTAGATTTCTCTGATAAATATGGTGCGATCGGTGCTACAGCGATGGCAAAACAAGCTAAATTAAACCTTGTTCCACAAGGTGGATTATTCACAGCTTTCCGTGTTTATGAGTAAGGATTAGATTGTTTGAAGTTTATTCAATCTAAGTAAGCAGTATGCCGATGAGTTGGCGCCCGTTCTGGGTGTCGGCTCATCGGCTTTTTACGTTGAGGAGTTTTTAATGGCACGTTTTTTACAGGTAGCACTTGCTGCCTCAGTTTTTCTAGCAAATACATCTTCGGTTTTAGCAGAAGACCAAATGACGGCATTACGGGTCTGTGCTGATCCGGGCAATATGCCACTATCGAATACACAAGGTGAAGGTTTCCAAAATAAAATTGCCGATGTCATCGCGGAGGCATTAGGTACCCAAGTTACCTATTTTTACCGTCCTTATCTTGAGCGTGGCTTAACACGTCAAACCTTCAAAAATAATAGCTGTGATGTATTAATGGGCATGTCACCTGATAATGACAGAATACTCACCACCACACCGTTATACCGAAGCACCTTTGTTTTGGCATCGCGTGAAGATAGAAATTACAATTTCAAAAATTTAGATGATCCACGTTTAAAAGAACTCAGTGTTGGCGTATTCCAGCATTCCGCGATGCGAACAGAGTTGATGGAGCATGGTGTGAGTGGGGAAGAAGCAAACCTAAAATTACATATCATCAGCCATAATGCAGATTTGGTTTTATCAAATCAACCAACACGCCAAGTGCAAGATGTGGTGGATGGTAAATTAGATGTGGCAGGTGCATGGGGACCATTAGCTGGTTGGTATAACACCGAAAAAGTGAACGGCGGAAAACCGTTAGCCCTTGTTCCGATGAATACGATTGATACCGTATTGCCGATGGAATTTGATTTGTCTATTGGTCTAAAAAAACAAGACACCAAACTTAAAGAAAAAATTGAAACTGCCTTAGTTGAACAGCGTGACAAAATTAAACAAATATTAGTTGGTTACGGGGTGCCGTTAGTTGAATGTCAGAGCTGTATTGTCTCTGGCGATATTCCATCTCATGGTCCTTATAAGCAGCAAGAACATACTATTGCTAAATTTCAACCGACACAACAATCAGATTTAGCAGCATTGCCTGAGACGATTGATGCGGCTTTGGCTAGTGGCGGTTCTTTAGATGATGAGCTCCTGAATGCAGTGTTAGCGAAAGATTTCACCCGTGTTGATTATTTGGTGGAACGGGGTGCAGATATTAATGCCCGTGATTCAGGAAAGTTAACCCCGTTAATGAATGCCGTTAAAGGTGGAAACTATGACTTGGTGAGAGCATTGCTAGCTCACAATGCTGATGTGGATGCCGTTGATCATGATGGTTGGAGTGCCGTTATGCACGCGGCTTGGCTCAATGAGCCCAAAATGATTCGTACCATGGGGGCAGGTTACGGTGCCAAACTTGATGTGGCCGAAAACTTAAGCCAAAGCACTGCGCTTGGGTTGGCTGTCCAAAAAGGAAAAACCTTAGCGGTTGTTGCCTTATTAGATAGTGGTGCTAGTGCTGATATAACAATGGGTGATGGTGGCTATACACCACTAATGATTGCAGCAAATCTGGGCTATTTACCAGCAGCACAGGTGTTATTGCAATACGGTGCGAAAGTTGATGCAAGCAATAGTGGCGGTGTGACGGCACTAATGATTGCAGCAGCGAATAATAAACCGAGTTTGTTTTCGATCATCCTTAAATCGGGAGCTGTAGCAAGTCGCAAAAATAAACAAGGTCAAACTGCCTATGATATTGCGAAGCATCGTAAGTCAGGTGATGTACTGGATCTTTATACACAACTCAACATTCAAACTGCTCGCGCTTCTAAGCCTTAAATTTACAAGGAAAAAATAATGATTTTAAAAAAAACTGCATTATTAACAATGCTGCTATTCGCATCAGTAGCCGGTCATGCGGAACCAGATGATTCAACCACGATACATTTAGATGATTTTGTAGTTGCTGTTGCTGATGGGGGGCTTTATGCCGCTCCATTGCCAGCAGGCGCAAAGCCAAAAGTTGAGAAACCTAAAAAGCAAGGCATCCAGATTTATATACCTGGCCAAGATGATGCCGCTGAAGATAAAGCTATTGAAGAAGATATGGTTTCAGATATAGGTATGTCTCCACGTGAGCGTGTTGCATCAACACCTAAAGGAAAGCTGAAAAACCCGTACACAGATAATGAAGCAATGATTAATGAAGGTTATAAGCGATTTATGGGTAACAGTTGCAACGGGTGTCATGGCGGAACAGGTGGCGGTGGTATGTGCCCACCATTATCAAATGAAGTATTTGTATATGGCAGTGATGACGATACTTTGTTCCGTTTGATTACTTTAGGCAGTGATGATTTAGCGAAGTTAGGTTATTACCGTAAAGGTATGGAAGGGGTTGTCGGTCCTATGCCGCCTTATGGAGATATTATCGAAAAAGATGAAGAAGTTTGGAAAATAATTGCGTGGATCAGAACTGTTTTTAATGGTGATGAAAGTCGTCGTAATTGGTAAGGCATTAATTGTAGGTCGCTATACCCGTGAGTATTGACGTTGCAGATGTTTGGATCGTAACCCCCGTTACGCCCTGAGCTAAGTCGAAGGGATCACCACGAACGGAGGGGGGGGCTGTAATTTTAAGTATCACGGGCATATACCCATAACACTTTAATCTGCAGAGCTTACATCCCCCGTCATCCTCGAATGTTTTTATCGAGGATCTGCTTAAGACAATAGATCCGCGATAAAAGATCTCGGGGATGACGGGCTTTGAAACCAGAAAAGTGATTTCACTAGGGTATATACCTGTAAGTATTCAATATGCAGATGTTTGGATAGTAAATTTCCATAACACTTTAATCTGCCGAACTTTAAATCCTAAATTTCCAAGTAATTTGGGTATCAGCCACTTTAGACCGTCGTTTTCGGCGGCATTAATAAAAAGGAAACAAAATGAAAATATTTAAATTATTACCGCTGGTGTTAGCACTGTCAGCATGTCAATCTACGATGGTAAAGCCGATGCAAGGCGAGACGGCTTATGCCATTAATGAAAAAGATGCCACGATTTCTTTGATTAATACGGCAACAGATAAGGTGGTAGGAAAACTGCCTGCTTCAGGTCGTTTAGGTGAAGAAATTAACGCGACAGTTATTGGTCATGCTGGTCAATATTTATATATTGTTGATGCCGATGCAGCCGAGTTAATTAAGCTGGATATTTCAACCCGGAAAATAGTAAATAAAATCGAAGTGGGTGAAGGCACAGAAGGTTTAGCTATCTCACCAGATGGGAAAACGATGGTGGTCTGTGAAGAAGGAGCCGCTACCGTATCATTTGTTGATGTCGCAAGCTTTAAAGTCACATCATCTATCAAAGTAATGGGTGATGCACCTGAGCATTGTGTCTATTCACCTGATGGTAAAGTTGTCGTGGCCAGCCAAGAAGGTTCTGATTCAGTTGATGTGATTGATGCGATTAATCCACGCATTATGAGAACCTTACCAGCGGCAGGCCATCCACGAGGAATGGGCTTCACACCTGATGGTTTGAAACTGTATGTGGCGAATGAAGGTGCAAATGTAACCGAAGTTTGGAATACAATTGATTGGACTCTTGAGACAACCATTAATACGGGTGAACGCTCAAATGGTGTCAAAGTATCATCAGATGGCAAGCGTGTGTATATTTCAGCAGGTAAATCACATACGGTTGATGTGATTGATACAGAGGGTGACTTTGTTATAAAAACCATTCCAGTTGGAGAGCGTCCTTGGAATATGGGGCTAACATCAGATGATGAAAAACTCTATGTCGCGAATGGTCGTTCTAATAGTGTGTCAGTGATTGATACTAAGAGCTTGGAAGTGATAGAAACAATATCGGTAGGCCAAATGCCTTGGGGCGTTTACATTCCTTAAACGGCTAAAATTAATAAATGCCATTTCTGCATTAGCAGGAGTGGCATTTATATTAAGAAGCTTGGCAATATACCCAAACTCCTTTATTTTGCAGTTTTAAATTCCATCCTCCTCGAGATCACTTACTGGGGAACCACGGGATAGTTGTATTCTCCACTGTCCAGGATTCCCGCTTTCGAGGGAATGATGAAATAAGAACCTGCATTGCCAAGAAGTTTGGATATGTATCCAGAATCATTCAATATGCAGATGTTTGGATAGTAAACTCGGTTCGCCCTGAGCCTGTCGCTGCTTAGGATTGTGGTTCGACAAGGCTCTCCTGAGCAAAGTCGAAGGGCTCACCACGAACGGAAAAAACTGTACGACTTTCAACTAGATTGCGGGGATAGCCGTGACACTTCAATCTACATATTCTACAACCCAGTCATCCCCGAGATCTTTTATCGGGGACCCATGGGCAGTGGATAGTGCCCATGGCCTATGGATTCCCGTTTCCACGAAAACGAAGTAACCGAAGGAGTAATGACGAGATAAAAAACGGCATGTTTAATGTCCCCCTGTTCGCCCTTAGCAAAGTCGAAGGGCTCACCTCGAACGGTCGAGTAGTGTGTATTTACAAGAAATTCCTACTCTGCATTTATGGTGACTTGGTGTTCATAACTGTTTTTATTTGAGTCGGTAATTTTGGCTTTTAGTATACCGAAAGATGAGGGTGTGAATTTAAAGCGAATACTGGGGTTCTCACTTAAGGTAATGCCTGTTTCAGCAATGATCAAAGATGTATTGTTGTAGCTGATATTTATGTTCGTCACATAATGAGCAGGAATATAATCTTGAGAAACCGGATCAAACTGTAGCCCTGTATTGTTTGGATGGCTAATAATGACGTGTGATGTGGTTTGTTGGCCAAGGGTTGGTTTTCTCATGCGAATTTGTATTTTTCCAAGCCGAGCTAATGATGCCGAACTATCCTTGTTTGCGGGTGCTGAGCAGCCTCCTGAGGCAATAATAAACTGTTTCACCATATGCAAACTATTATCGTTCATCTCTGCTATAACGCGAACATGACTATAATTATCCATTCTGATTCGTGTTGAAATAGCCAATGAGCCTAGTTTAGGATTTAGGTGGAAAACAGCAGAGTAGGGTTGGGGGTTATTATCAACAATTAGATGCAGTGTTTTTATATTATTTTCTGGTGTTTGTGCTGCAAGCGATTTTATTGTCAGCGGTATGACTGCGGCATCTTCTATTTTAATGGGTGCTTCGATAAACAAGAGGTCTGTTGCATTATCACGAATAGGTCGTTGCCCAAAATGAAGGCTTCTTATTTGTTGCCAAGTTGATGCTTTATCGACTTCATCTGCCATTATTTCATGGTTGAATAAGGTAGCCATCGCAAGAATTATAAAAAAATGGCTGAAGGTATTAAATAAGGTTGGCATAGTGTGTTTCCCAAAAAAAAGGCCAGATATTGTATCTGGCCTAAAGTAGGAATATTTAAATGAAGCTAAACACAAAAAACAATTTTATTATATTGGTTTACATGATTATTTAAACCAGACTTATTCTTTATGATCGCCGTGATATAGTCCTGATTTTATATTTTTATAGCCGTTATCAATGAGGGGTGATGACTAAACGTTTACACATTATCATTACACACCTCATTGACTCTGGCGTTATAAGGCTAAAATTTCACTTTTACACCTGCCCATAATGTGCGTGGCGCACCTGGTGATACAAAACGTTCTTCTTGAATCACTTCGCCAGCATTCGGTAAGTTATAAAAGTTGTAGTTTCTAATACCAGAATTCTCGAATTCTTTATCAAATACATTGTCTACTTTTGCCCAGAACTGAACCAGTTTATGCGGCTGATAGCGGGCACTAGCATTAAATACGGTGTAGCTATCAACTTTAGGTAAATTATTGCTTTCATCACCCCGCATATAAGTGCTACCAGCATAATTCATTGTTGTGCCGAGGTTAAAGTTGTTAGTAACCGCATAATCTAGCCCAAGCTTCACATTGTGGCGTGGGATAGCAGTAAAATGGTCACCAGATTTAACTTTAATCCCATTTGGTTCAATAACGCTTGATAATGTTTCATCTGATTCAAAGGTGGCATCAATAAAACTGTAATGACCAAACCAGCGTAATGCATCCAGTGTACCGTCTAGCCCTAACTCAATGCCTTGGCGCAGTGTTTCGTCAACATTAATAAAAAAACCACCACCGGCATTATCAGCCGCTGTAAAAAGAAGGTCATCTTTTACTTCGGTACGGAACAGTGCTATTGACCAATTTATTCTAGCTACATTTAACGCACCACGCGCCCCAATTTCAAGTGTTTTAGCGATGACAGGATCAAGGGGGGGATCGGCAACAAAGGAGTTAGGTAATTTACAAGGATCATCAGGATCTGCACAGGTTAGTTCTGCAGCCGTTGGAGTACGAAAGCTTTCGTTATAGGTACTGTACACCGTTACGTTATCCTGCAATTTATGACTTAAGCCAATAGAGGGGCTAAATCGAGAGAATTCATGATCACCTTCCAATTTTTCATCGCCTGGGTTGTGATTAACAATTTTGACCTCGGAATGTTGATAGCGTCCTGAGAGTGTTAATGAGGTTTTATCGGATAAAGCTAATGTATCAGAAAGGATTAAGGCGTAGTTTGTGCGCTCGGTCTCAATATCAACTCCAACCACGGCCTCGCCAACTGTTCCAGAAATGATTGTGCCGGTGGCTAGGTCAACAGCACCTTCTTGAGCTTCGATACTCAGAAAATGGGTATCTGCTTGGTCATAATTTACGCCCACTGTCCATTGATTTTCCATATCGGATAATTGGTGGCTATGAGTAAACTGCAAACTGGTTCCCCATGTATCAGTTTCGGTGGATGTTCTACGCTCTTCACCTTCCATTTCAACTTCCCATGCAGCGACATCCCCACCAGCCACAGTGAATTCATTGTCATCTTCGTCTTGGTACCCCGTTCCAACGGGTGCAGCACCTTCGTGTACACAAGAGCTTAAATGTGTTTCAGCTACAAATTCAGTACCATTGACATCAATGGCACAATTGATTTCGACATCACCATTTAACGTTTTACGTTCGTATTTGCGGTAAAAGGCATTGGCAGCGACGAGTGTATTATCGTTTATCCAATGCGATCCGCTTAAGGTTAAGTGATCCAATTTATTTTCAGTTTGATCTGGGAAGGAGTGAATTGCATCTCTGCCATTTGAATCAAGTCGACTTTTAGCCACAAAACCATTACCAATTAAATCATTGTCAGCATGGGTGTAACTTAAGTCGAGATCAGTGGTGTCACTTTCCCAGCCAATTTTGCCAAAAAATTGTTTTACATCCGAAGGGGAATTGACCCGCCATCCATCCTCTTGAAATTTATTGGCTCCAATATACCAGTCAAAGTTACCACTATTACCGCCATGTTGAAGTGTCATTTGTTGGCGAGCATTTTCGCCAGCAGAGAGTTCCAATTCAGTACCTTGGAAATTAAATCCGCTTTTAGTTTGTATCGATAGTGCGCCACCCAGTGTGTTTAATCCAAATAGTGGATTAGAGCCAGGGATTACGGCGATATTGGCAATGGCAAATTCAGGAATAAGGTCCCAGTTAACGGTGTCACCAAATCCTTCATTAACCCGTACACCGTCGACATAGGTAGAAAGTCCAATCGCACTACCGATGAGAGAGGAAGCTAAAAAGCCACGATAGTGTATATCATTCTGATAGGGGTTATTTTGTGCAGAATTGATATCAATGCTACCAGTGTTACGAAATAATATTTCAGAAAGCTCAAATGCATTTTGATTTTCAACCTCTTCAGCATTTATGGTTTGAATGTTACCAGCGTATTGTTCGATGGGAATACCTATGCCAGGTAATGGGGTCACGCTGATCACCTCTAATGAGGGTAACTCCATTGCAGTAGCTGGATTAGATTGCTCCGCAAAAAGCGGGGGGGCAGACATTAGGGCGAGAGATGTGCTAATGGATAGCGTTGTTAAACGTAGGTGTGATGGCATATATAGTCCTCATTTGATGTTTTAATCACAGACTAAAAGGATAACGATGATACCGAGTGGTTTTTCATGGATTGTTAATTCGTTTATATGTGAAATAGTCCCATTTTTGGATTTATACCCGAAATCATTCAAAATAGAGATGTTACTGAAAAATTTCGTTCGCCCTGATCCTGTCGAAGGGTTGGTCTTGCTTATATTTATGGTTCGACAAGGCTCACCTGAGCTAAGTCGAAGGGCTCACCACGAACGGAAACACAAGCTCACCACGAATGGTAAAAAATGTACGAATATTCAAGTAGCGTGGGTATATGGAATTAAAGGCTTAGTTGATTCTGCTTGAGAACATTGGCTTCGATAGCAATCACGGTGAGTTCGCTTAGTGACTGTGCTTGTAGTTTTTGTAGAATTTTTGTTTTATTGTTAGAAATTGTTCCTATAGTTAATGACAGCGTGTCAGCAATTTCATATCGAGATTTACCTTCAACAAGCAGCAAAAATATAGAATATTCCCGATCGGATAAACGGCTTAATTTATCATTAGAGGGGCGAATGTTGCGTAAGGCGATGGTGTTTGCTATCGCCTCTGATAGAAAAGGTTTTGATTGATAATAAATTTGTTTGATAGCGTTGACTAGAGAGGCGGAAGGATCACTTTTTAGCACATAAGCCATGGCACCATTTTTAATCGCACGTAAAGCAAAGTTAATGTTGTCATGCATGGAAAAAACAACAATTTTTGCATCAGCGTGCTGCTGGACAAGTCGCGCTGTGCAATCGAGACCATTCATACCCCGAATAGAGAGGTCCATAATGACAATGTCTGGTTGTAATTGGGGGTAAAGTTGTAATACTTGTTCACCATTATCCGCTTCGCCAATGACGTGGATATCGAACTGTTCAAGTAACAAGCTATGACTCTCTCGAATGGCAATATGATCGTCAACAAGTAATGCGGTAATAGCAGTCGCCATTATTCAGCCGTTTCATGTTGAAGGATTGGAAGGGTTAATTCCAGTTTTGTGCCAGCTGAAAGGCGTGTAATAGAAAAGTGACCATCAAGGGCATTGACACGCTCTCTTATCCCAATAAGACCTAGCCCAAACTTAACGGTTTCAGAATCAAACTTGACCGTGCCATCATCAATAAGTTGTAAGCTAAGAATTGATTTATCTTGGGGATCTTGAGGAGGGAATAGTAGTTTAACAGCAACATTTTTTGCGTTAGCATGTTGTGCAATATTAGAGAGACCCTCTTGGATTGTACGGTAGAGAACAAGTAGTTCTTGCTCTGATAGATCGGGTTCTAAGCCCTCAAATTCAAGATGACACATGATGCTTTCGTGTGTCATTTTCCACTCCGTGACGAGATCTTCTATTGCCATAACGACACCAAAGTTTAATAGAGTAGGCTTGAGTGTTTTGAGTAAAACACGTGTCGTACTATGGAGTTTCTCAACATGCTCAACAATTTTCTGAATACTATTTTGTATGGCGTAACTTTCGGCAGGTGCCACTGTTTGGATGTATTCGGCTTGTGTGCGTAGAACAGTGAGGTATTGTGAAAATACATCATGTAGTTCTTGGGATAAATATAAACGTTCGTGTTCTTGTGTGGCGGTCAACTTTTGGATAAGGCGACGATTTTCAGCGAGTAGCTCACTGTTTCGATTGGATTCTGATTTTGACTCTAACGCGCGACGCCAACTAAACCAGATTAACGCTAAAGATAAGCTTAATAACGGGAAGAATAGCTCATCAGCTTGGTATTTTTCCCATACACGAGTCCACTGATAAAAACGTTCTGAAAAATCAAAGATAAATGCCAGTACAAACGTTATTAATGTCAGGGTGAAGGTGATTAAAAGGTCAAATAGAATAATGTTTTGTTTAGACGATTTTTTATTCAGGATGGATTTTTTCATAGAGGGAGGATAGCGGAAGTTTTTCAGAGAAAGAATAGAAAGGGTGAAAACAGGAGAAATCCCCATCATTTATGGCGAATAATCCTGATATTTAGAGGGTTTATTGATTATTTATCAGACCATGCTCATTCAAGGAGTTAATCCCTAGTTTAGTGGGCGTATTTTCGTAATAATAAGAGAGACCTTTGCACGATAAGTATTTTTCGTCAGGACAAGGCAAAAATTGTCGAAAAAGCGCAATTTACATATGTAAATGAGCATTTTTAACGCCGGCATGGCGCAGGTTTTTAGTTCCAGACAAAACCTAAGTACCTACATCCATGTAGGCAAAAAGACGACTCGTGCAAAGGTCTCAAGAGGACATTAAACAAATTAGTGGAAGGGAAATGCCAGAAAATCAACTTGAAGATTGGCGTGGTTGCGCGTTAAATTATGAGCAAGAGCTGAATACAATTGTTCTGGGACTATCGCCTGCCGTGCGTTCATTAGTCATCGCCATTTTTGCACGAGGACATGTGTTGCTAGAAGGTAATGTGGGTGTGGGAAAGACAACGCTTTTACGTGCAGCTGCACGCGGGTTAGGTGGCGGCTATCAACGGGTTGAAGGCACCATTGATTTAATGCCCCAAGATTTAATTTATCACACCTTTATTGATAACAATGGTAAGCCTCGCGTTGATCCCGGGCCGATTTTGACGCAAGGTGAAGAGTTGTCTGTTTTCTTCTTTAATGAAATAAACCGAGCTAGACCACAAGTACATTCTTTATTATTACGCGTCATGGCAGAGCGTAGTGTTACTGCATTTAACAAAGAATATGAATTTCCACATTTATTGATGTTTGCTGATCGAAATGCAGTCGAAAAAGAGGAAACATTTGAGTTGCCGGGTGCGGCACGTGATCGCTTTTTGATGGAGCTAGAAATCGCACCTGATGATGATAGCACTGTGCATAAGATGTTGACTTTTGATAGCCGTTTTCATGATACAGATACATTGATTCAGTCGATGACATCAGGTGGGCTAGATTTTAAGGCGTTAACGACATTTGCACCGATGATTCAGACAGCGGTAACGGCAGGGGATGCCGTGCAAGATTTTGTTGAACATTTACGGCGCGCCACACACCGTCCCCAAGATTATGGGATTCAACTACCCGATGTTGAAATGGATGAATTGATGATTGCAGGAATGGGGCCGCGAGGCGTGAGCATGTTGGTACGAGCAGCAAAAGTCTCTGCTTGGCTAGAAGGTCGCTTGGATCTGATGCCACAAGATATTGCGGCTGTTTTTCATCAAGTTGTGGCACATCGGGTATTTTTCACCCCTATTTATGAATTACAACGTGGCTGGTTAGCCAAAGCGTATACACAGGCTATTTTGAATAGCGTACCTACACCTTAATAAAATGGCTCAACAACCGCTTATTCATTACCACATTCGTTGGCGTCCTTCTGGATATCAGCCGGGTGCCGGGCAGGGCGTTGTGTCGGGGGCAGGCGATCAACTTCGTTCTGTGGTGCCACTGCGTGATCACCCTGATCCACGGAGGTTAGATATCCGCACCAGTGTACGCGACCCGTTTAATAATATTTGGGTGCGTGACTTTTATTTAAATTCAGCACTAAAAGTGATTGTTCTGATAGATACATCAGCATCAATGGGCTATATCGGGCAGGTAAATCGTTTTCATGTTGCAAGAGATATCGCTTCCCAGTTGGCATTGTCTGCCTATCGTTCTGGTGATGCCTTTGGTGTGTATGTCGCAGGTGAAAAGATGAATAAAAAAAGGATGTTGCCACCGAAGGCCAACCGTAGTGCATGGATGTGGCTACAACAGCATTTTACAGATATTAAACTGGAAGGTAGCCATGCCGATGGTTTGTTTGATGTCGTGCCATATTTACCACAAAACCCGTGTTTGGTATTTATTGTCTCTGACTTTCGTTGGCCTGAAGGCAGATTTAAATCCTTATTGAAAAAATTAAGCCATCATGATGTTGTGCCTGTGATGTTGCAAGATCCAAGCGAAATTGACGAACAGCCGAAACGGGGAATCGCTATTTTACAAGATGCCGAAACGGGTGCGAAGAAGTTCGTTTGGATGCGACCAGGCTTACAAGCACAAATGGAGGCGATGCGAACTCATCATGTTAAAGCGGTTAATAAAGCATGTAATGTGTTGGGAACGCGTCCCTTCATTGTTCGAGGTGAATTTAAGGCTTCTGCGATGACAGAATATTTTATGGGAGCCACGTCATGATTAGAGTGCTCATATTCTGTCTATTATCGGTGTTTAATAGCGCCATTTTTGCGGCAGGCGAAATAGCGAGTGAAGCAACAGAACTGAACATAAATACGACGGTTACATTGCGAGATCATGGCTATACCTTGGGCGATATGATTGATATGCATATTGAGTTTTCATTAGATAAAAAATATACCTTTGATCCCAACAGTCTACCGCTTAAAGGACCTGTTACTGCATGGCTAGATTTACGTCATGTTAGCTTGCAGAAGGAGATAATGGATAATGATAGCGAGCTAATTAAAATTGATTTCAAGTGGCAATTATTTGCTACCGTCGTTGAAGCACAAATCATTAACCTTCCTGATATTTTTTTACGAACACTTCCTATAGAAATGGTGGGAGAGGATGAATACCAACCCTTGATTATAAAAATTCCTAGTCAGGGTGTTTATTTATCACCTGTTCTTCCTGAAAAATTAACCGATGAAGAAACACCGCGGCCGATCATACCGCCACCCAGATTTGATACGGAAACACCCATGAAATCAGGTGTTTTATGGCTAGTTCTGGCTGTTTCATTAATGGCATATTGGCTCTATCTTAAAGACAAGATTAGCTGCTTGCCTAGAAATCCGGGGGCGATGACATTATTGGCGAGACAATTACGCAAGCAAGGTGTGGCGAAACAATCTACATTGACGATGACGGATCTACGCACCGTTCATGCTGCATTAGCTACTTGTGCAGGGAACAGTTTATATCCCAATACATTGAATAACTTATTTGAAAACGCACCCTATTTAGAAAGTGAAAAAGAAAATATAACCCAGTTTTTTGATGATTCATGGCAATTATTCCATCAGCAAAACACAACAGTAAATTTAGTGATTGCAAAAGAGGACACGCTGACTTGGATCCACCGTGCGGCACTGGCAGAAAGAGTCTTTGTTCAATGAGAGACCTTTGCACGAGTCGTCTTTTCCGCCATGCCGGCGTTAAAAATGGTCTCAAAATGCTCATTTACACATGTAAACTGCGCTTTTTGATGAAATACATCCTTGTATTTCACCCTTTTAGGGTTACACCCCAATCTGCTCCGTGCAGATTGGTCGACAATTTTTGCCTTGCCCTGACGAAAAATACTTATCGTGCAAAGGTCTCTCAATAAATGGGTACACTTCATTTTTTTAAGCCAGAACTTTTGTGGTTATTACCTTTTTGTTTATTACCGCTTATTTCTTATGGTGTGAAGCAATTTAGCTATGCGGGATTGGAGGATTGGCCTAAGGATCGCTTATCAGAAGTATTACGTTGGGGTGTGCGTAGTATGGCGGTGTTGGCATTAGCCTGTTTAGTGGTTGCCGCCGCCGCACCATTTATCGAAGGCGGCACGATTACTCGTGTCGGCAAAGGGGCTGAAATTGTGATTGTACTGGATCGGAGCGGTAGCATGAGTGAAAGCCTAGAGGAACAAGATCCGGTCGAGCGCGCTCGGGGAAAAATGAAAATAAGCAGAATAGGTGCATCGCGTGAAGTATTGCTGAAACTCATGGAGCAGCGGCTGGGTGATACGTTTGGTGTGGTTGTTTTTAATGCTTCTCCGATTGCGGTTGCACCATTATCGGCAGATAGGGAGCTTGCGCGGGCAGCCTTAAAAAGTGCTGAGGCGAGTAGCTCGGGGTTTACTGCGCTTAATCGTGCATTAGAAATGGGCTTAGGCTATTTTGATGATCGGCCTTATACCGCTACACGGCTGATTTTACTCGTCTCAGATGGTGATACCAAGATCAAGCCTGAGGATGAAGTGATATTAAAGCAACGTTTTAAAGATGTTCAAGCACAATTAATGTGGATTTATGTGCATACAGGTCATGACTTTTCATTGGAGTATGAAGAAGATATTACAAAACAAGACGGCGGGGTTGATCCCAATGTTGCATTAGATCGATTATTTCGAACCATGGAAATGCCTTATCAAGCTTTTGAAGTCAATAGTGAGGCGGGTTTGCAACGTGCAGTGGTAGAAATTGGTAAGGCAAGTAATAAACCCACGCGTTATGAATATCGGCTGCCACGTCAAGATTATGCGGTTTGTTTTTATATAGTATCAATGATGTTACTCGGCCTCTTATTTTGGCTAAAGCAGATTGAAATTAAGGCATGGAGAACGTAACAGAGATGAAACGACCTTATCGCATTCGGCGACGATTACTGCATCATTTTCCAACGATGATTTTAGCGTTGGCTTTGATTTCTTTCCTTGCAGCGATATATTTCCTTATGCAGTGGCGAGAGGCTGGGCAGTTAAACCTTGCTTATGAAGACCAATCCATTCTAAATCATAAATTGGCAGACAATTATTTAGAGGCATACAGTGTAGGTTATTTATTAGCAAAAGAGGATAAGCTAACACCGGCCTTAAAAGCATTTGAAATAGCGGAAACAACAAGCGATTTACATTTACAAGCATTAGCTAAACATGCACTAGGCGACTTATATCTGAGTGGCGCAGAGTCAATAATGGATGATGAACATGGAAGTCGACGACTGGTTGCTCGAATTGTGCTTGCACGAGAAGCGTATAAAAGTGCTTTACGTCTTGAACCTGATTTTTACGCGACGCGTTTCAACTTGGAGCGCTTAGATCGTATTAGCCCTGACAAACGTGGATCGGGTAGTGCGATGATTGATGGTTATACCATTGGCATTGATCCCTTCAAACAAAATGGACGCGCCTTAATGAAAGATAATACACGTCGTGGGCTGCCCTAATCATGCACCATGATCTCAAACATTGGTGGGGACGATGTCGCGTTCATTTGCGACATATTAGTCGAAATGGCGCGCTGCTCTACCTGCTGGCAGCCATGGTGTTATTACCTGTTTGGTTTAAGCCAGAAATGAAGTTAAATAGCTTGGTGCAAGACACGCTGTTTTTGATTGATATTAGCGAAAGCATGAATGTGCCAGATGTGAATTATCCCGAACATAATTCAGATAGGTTGATGTTAGCTAAGCACATTGTCAGCGACAGTATGGCAAGTTTACCGTGTGGTTCTAGTGTTTCTGTGGGCTTATTTGCTGCTGATGAGTCGGTTTTATTATTTGAACCGCTGGAAGTGTGTCGCCATTTCCCTGCAATAGAAAAAGTAGTGATGGGGATTGATAAGAGAATGCGTTGGATTGGTGATTCACTTATCACAGAGATACTTGTGGCAGCTACTAGGCAAGCAAAAGATCGTGATCTTAACCTTGTGGTGATTACCGATGGTGATGAAATGCCACATAAAGACATTCCGTATATTAACAACTTGATAAAATTGCGTGGTCAGATAAAAGGGCTATTACTCGGTGTAGGGGGCGATGCATTACAAGCTATTCCTAAGTTTAATGAGCGCGGAGAAAAAGTTGGATATTGGACAAAAGAAGATGCGGTGTTGCAGGGAAATTATCCTCACCTATTGGCCTATGTCAGAAGCTTATCAGCCAATGAACGAGCGGCAGATGGCATGCTCGATGAGGTAACAGAATATACCTCATCGTATAATCCAAAGGTGATGAAAAGGTTATCCAGTGCGATCGGATTTGATTTGACACGGGTGCATACGCCCGCCGATGCCGTTAGTGCGTTGAATAATACGAGTTACCGAGAATATGCCATGGCAGAGCGTGATGCACGTTGGATCTATGCACTTCTCGCGATGGTTATAGTATTGATAGGATGGTTTTGGAATGCGATCACTGTTTTTGTTTTGCGGATTACCGATAAAAAATATTTATACCTGTGACACTTGAGTTGCAGGTTTTCCCCTCCGACTTAGATCAGGAGAGCCTTGTCGAACTATGAACAGTAAAGTATCGTACAGATTGAATATATACCCGTAATCAATGAAAATGCACACTATAAAAACAGCATATCCAATGACAACGAGTATAAATGAGTCGATGTTTAGCTTCTGATTTATCCTTTTTTCCTACGGGATATGAGTGAAAATTACAGCACCGCGTTGCAGTCGTTAGGCAGACAGTCGAGCTTAAGCTCAAAAACAATGCGTTATTAGAAAATCGTAGACCACCCCACCTCCGACAAAAAGTGATCCGTTAGCATCCTCAGTGAGTTAGAACAGCAGGCTATTTAGTCTGATCGTTCGCCTAATGTTTTTAAATTAGACCTGAACTAGAAGATTGGGAGACTGAATATTCATGCTACTCCATTTTTTATGACTTATGAATATCTAGTCCCTCTAGCTATGCGGTAATTCATGGTATAACCATGAGAAACTCCCGATTAGAAGGGGAGTGCCTCCTAATGCTTCCTAAGAGGTAACGGGATAAAGTCACAGTTCGCATGGCTATGTGAATTTATTCACATATCAGTGACGATCTAATAATTAATACATAGAAAGGAATAACTATGAAGCTGAAAACATTATCAATTGCAATGATGACATTAGCCGCTACTAACGTAGCAATGGCCGATGAACTTCGTACAATGCAAGAAAATGAAAACAACTGGGTGTCTGCTGCAGGTAACTACAATAACCAACGTTACAGCAAGCTAGCTCAAATCAACAAAGATAACGTTGCTGATTTGAAAATGGCTTGGACTTTCTCAACAGGTGTTTTACGTGGTCACGAAGGTAACTCTTTAGTTATCGACGGTACTATGTACGTTCACACTGCATTTCCTAACATCGTATTCGCTTTAGATTTAAACAACGACGGCGCAATCAAATGGAAATATGAACCAAA
>ENA-OSET01002349-OSET01002349.1-sediment-metagenome-genome-assembly--contig:-NODE-2349-length-18402-cov-14.127203_pt1 | contig 18402 bp, 21 predicted proteins | sample MGYA00237882_ERZ534229 | MGnify/ENA primary metagenome ERZ534229 (study PRJEB26408, sample SAMN06266212) | sediment metagenome | isolation source: Hudson Canyon methane seep mesocosm | place... | reverse complement strand
CCCTCCATCAAGAGGGGGCTTAAGAGCAAGAAAAAATCACCCTTAAACCGCTTAACTTAATGGCAGTGACCCAACCCACCCCAGCAAGGGAGGGCTTTTTTATGCCCAAGTTGTGTAGATACCTAAGCGGTAGGAGAGGGAGTGACTAGGTGCGACAGCTATGCTGTTTATCTTTTTAAATTATCGCTAAAATGAGGTTCAATTAGCTGATAGATAAGCTGATGCATTTTTGGGTTTGCTGCAATGACATTACCTGACTCTAGGTAGTTATCGTTAAATGCAAAGTCAGTAACAACGCCGCCGGCCTCTTTAACTAATAATACGCCAGCGGCAATATCCCAGGCTTTTAAGTCTACTTCCCAGAAGCCATCTAAGCGGCCTGTTGCTAAATAAGCAAGGTCAATGGCTGCTGAGCCAGTACGCCGGATTCCTGAGGTATTAGTGCATACAGCTTTAAACATGGCTAGATAGGAATCTAGGTATTTTTGTTGCTGAGCTTTAAAAGGAAAGCCTGTGCCTATTAATGCACCTGGTAGGCTAGTCTGTTTTGTGACTCGGATACGGCGGTTATTGAGCATGGCTCCTCCCCCCCTTGATGCGGTATAAAGGTCGTTATGTAGCGGGTCATAAATAACACCTACTTCAAGACGGTTTTTATGCTTTAAGGCGATAGAAACAGCATAGTGGGGGAATCCATGCAGGAAGTTAGTGGTGCCATCTAACGGGTCAATGATCCAGGTGTATTCATTGCCTTCATGTTGGCCGCTTTCTTCAGCAAGAATCGCATGCTCAGGAAAGGCGGATTTTATCGTTTTAATGATTTCATGTTCAGCTTGACGGTCGACCTCGGTAACGAAGTCATGCTGCTCTTTGTTATCGATTTGAATTTGATTGACATGTTCTGAAGCACGAAGAATTATGTCGCCCGCGTTTCTCGCAGCGCGGGTAGCGATAGTGAGCATTGGATGCATAGCTGAATTTATAATGAGCGATTAGAAAACCTCATAGGATAGCAAAATTTTTGCTAAAATTAATGCTTTTTATTCTTGGGGCGATACATTGCTGTCAAATATCCGAATTGTATTAGTAGAAACAAGTCATCCTGGCAATATAGGTGCGGTTGCTCGAGCCATGAAAAATATGTGCCTGAGTGATTTGTATTTGGTTTCTCCTAAAATTTTCCCTAGTGCTGATGCTACGTCAAGAGCATCAGGTGCAGATGATCTCTTGGCTTCTGCCGTTGTTTGTGAGAGTTTACAAGAGGCGATTGCTGATTGTCAGCTGGTTATTGGTGCGAGTGCTAGGTCGCGTAGTATTACTGTGCCAGATGAATCGCCGAGAGTCTGTGCAGAGAGGCTTGCCGTTGAGGCAAAAGATAAGAAAATAGCTATTTTATTTGGCCGAGAAAATTCTGGACTTAAAAATCATGAGTTAGATTTATGCCAAACTTTATTATCTATTCCTAGTAACTCTGCTTATAGTTCTTTAAATATTGCGGCAGCTGTTCAAGTAGTTTGTTATGAGTTAATGGTTGCTGCTCAGTTAGAGGTGGCCCAACCCAAAGTACTGGAATCCCCTTTGGCAACTTCAGCGCAAATGGAGTCATTTTATGAGCATTTGTATCAAGCTCTAGAAGAAATTGGCTTTATTAACCCAGAGAAATCAACTTCAATTATGCGTCGACTGCGTCGGGTTTATCATCGTGCGTCCCTGGACACTAAAGAATTGGATATTTTGCGTGGTATTTTGAAAAAATCGACAGCAAGATTACAAAAAAAATATGATTGATTTGATTAAAGAAGATATTGCCTGTGTTTTTGAGCGCGACCCTGCCGCTCAAACGATATGGGAGGTTATATTCGTATACCCTGGTTTTCACGCTATTGTGTGGCATAGAGTCAGTCACTTACTGTGGTGTCGTGAGTTTAAGTTTGTTGCACGATGTGTTGCACATTTAGCTCGGTGGGTGACTGGTATTGAGATTCATCCGGGGGCTGTTATTGGGCGTCGTTTTTTTATTGATCATGGTATGGGTGTTGTGATTGGTGAAACAACGATTATTGGTGATGATTGCACTTTGTATCACGGCGTGACTTTAGGAGGCACTAGCTGGAATAAAGGCAAGCGACACCCGACGTTAAAGAATGGCGTTGTAGTGGGGGCAGGGGCAAAAATATTGGGCCCCATTGAAATCGGTAGTAATGCAAGAGTCGGGTCTAATTCGGTGGTGTTAAAGGCTGTGCCTGATGGTGCCACTGTTGTGGGTATTCCAGGGCATATTGCGGGAGCAAAAGATGCAAAAGTAACTGAGATTGCTAATAAGATGGGTTTTGATGCTTATGGGACGCCCGCTGATTCACCTGATCCAGTCGCGTACTCAATTAATCACATGTTAGAACATATTCAGTTGATGGATAAGCAGATGTGTGCGATGAAGAAGGCGATGCATCAAGCAGGAATTAAGTGCGGTAATGAAGAATTGTCTGAGTTAAGTGATTGTGAGTTGGATAAGTAAACGTTAAAACTCTTAAAGTGACGTGAAGAAATAGGAAGTTAGTTTAAATTTTAGTGATTTATAATACTTGACTGTTTTGGTTGGTATTGTGTATTATGGTTTTAAAATTCACTTATTATTTATAGGATATCTCGTGAGACTAACAACTAAAGGGCGCTACGCAGTAACAGCTATGTTGGATTTAGCTTTTCATAGTCAAGCTAAACCAGTGACATTGACTGATATCGCGACTCGACAAACAATTTCTCTTTCTTATCTTGAACAGTTATTTTCTCGTTTACGTAAAGCGGGAATGGTTACTGGAGTGAGAGGCCCAGGTGGTGGCTATAAGTTAAGTAAAGAGGCTAATGAAATTAGCATCTCTGAAATTATTCTTGCTGTTGATGAACAAGTTGATCTTACTAACTGTGAAAGCAAAGCTAACTGTCAAAATGATCAGCCATGTCTGACTCATGACTTATGGTCTGGCTTGAGCCAAACAGTGCGTAATTATTTAGACGGTATTACATTAGGAGAGCTATTAGAGCAGGATGAAATTACTAAGGTAGCTGAACGTCAAGATGGTGAGCAAGTATTAAAATTTAAAGATGCGGACAATATTGGGATGGCGCTGAAATAATTTGCCCATGATCTACTTTGATCATAATGCAACGACACCGCTCGATGAGCGAGTGTTGCAGGCGATGTTACCATTTTTAACAAGCTTTTATGGGAACCCTTCAGGGCTATATAAGCTATCGCGTATTTCGCGTAGTGCTATTGATACTGCACGAGAGCAAGTTGCTCAATTAATAAATGCTCGTCCTGAGCATGTTATTTTTACCAGTGGTGGAACTGAGGCAAATAACCTTGTTATCAAGGGGCTACAGAAAAAAACAAAACTATTAACCTCGGCTTTTGAACACCCTTCAATATTAGACGTGAGTGAGCGTGAGTTAGTTGCGATTAATAAGCAAGGCTATATTGATCAGGTAGACCTTCAGGAAAAGTTAAAGAGGGGCTTTGATTTAGCTTCTTTTATGTTAGTTAATAATGAAACTGGGGTTATTCAAGACCTTGCTAGTTTGAGTGCGTTAACTAGAGATAAATCATTATTGATTCATACAGACGCAGTTCAAGCAATAGGTAAGATTCCAGTGGATTTTCAGGCTTTGGGAGTTGATTTTATGTCGCTTTCTAGTCATAAAATTTACGGCCCGAAAGGCTGCGGTGCACTTGTTGGTAAGCTGGAAAACATTCAAACCCCTTTGTTAGTTGGAGGGGGGCAGGAGTTTGGTTTACGGTCAGGCACGGAAAATGTTGCGGCAATAGTGGGTTTTGGGAAAGCGGCTGAGTTAGCTTATTCAGAGCTTGAACAACGGCGGAGTCATTGCTTAGCATTGCGCCAGAGGTTAGAAGCGCAGTTATCAGAATTACCAGATGTTAGTATTTTTGTGCAAGATAGTCAGCGCCTTGCAAATACCGTGCAGTTTGGTGTTCAGCAATGCGTGGGTGAGATGCTTCTGATGCAGTTAGATGAAAAAAATATTGCTGTTTCTAGTGGTTCTGCTTGTGCAAGTAATGAGCATTCAGTCAGTCATGTTTTGACGGCAATGCAAATTGATAAAAGTATTGCTCAATCGGCACTGAGAGTGAGTTTTGGGCAAAGTAATACCTTGCATGAGGTTGATGATTTTGTGCAAATATTAAAGAAAATTATAGATAGGTAAGTTAGAAATGGCGATTGTATTAACAGAAAGTGCAGCAAAACAAATTGAAAAGCAGCTTGATAAACGCGGAAAAGGCGTAGGGTTGAAGTTAGGGGTTAAAGCGTCTGGTTGTTCGGGATTTGCTTATACCATTGAATATGCGGATACGTTACAAGATGATGAGTCGGTCTTTGAGACGTTTGGTGTGAAAGTTGTGGTTGCTAATGAAAATATAAAGGCGCTTGATGGGTTGGTCTTAGATTATGCGCGAGAAGGTATCAATGAGGCGTTTAAGTTTAATAACCCTAATGTAAAAGGGACGTGTGGCTGTGGTGAAAGTTTTTCAGTTTAACTTTGTGCTTTAAATATAAGCGGAAAGCATTGCTCTCCGCTTATAGATGGGAGCTATTTAAGTAATGTGATCGTTTCTGTGCGACCATTCATTTCAAAGCTTAGTTTTTCTTCGCAGGCTAACCAGCCTAAAGCTCTTTGTAGTTCATTTTTGCTTAGGCCTGTTTCAGTACCTATTTTATTTGCACTTGCAGGGCCATTTTCATCTAAAAAATTCCAGATTACTCCTGCTGATTTACCGATTGATTCGCTCATAATTACACCTTAGTTAAATGAATAAAAAATTAAGTATTTGGGTTGTCAGGTAGAACAATGTTAAGTTCTAGTGTTTCCTGATCGTCGTCACTGTCAAAGCTAACTGAGATTGCATCTTGGTCAACTTGAATGTATTTTTGTATGACTTTTAATAGTTCTTGTTGCAAAGCCGGTAAGTACGATGGTTGATTTCGAGCGCTTCTTTCGTGAGCAACAAGAATTTGTAAGCGTTCTTTTGCTAGCTTAGCAGTGTGTGGTTTTGTGGATTTAAAGTAATCAAGTAAGCTCATGATTAGCTCCCGAATAATCGCTTGAAAAGACCTTTTTTATCTTCATCAATAAATCTGTGTGGTTTGTCTTCACCTAAGTAACGGTCTACAACATCTGAGTAGGCTTGGCCTGCGTCACTGTCACTGTCAAGAATAACAGGCTCTCCAGCATTTGATGCGCTGAGGACCGATTGAGACTCGGGAATAACACCCAGTAAATGTAAGGACAAAATGTCTTGTACATCCTCGACGCTGAGCATAGCGCCTAATTTGACTCGTTTTGGGTCGTAGCGAGAAAGAAGTAAATATTCTTTGATGGGTTCATCGCCTTGTTCTGCTCGTCTTGACTTGCTCGATAAGATACCTAGCATGCGGTCAGAGTCACGTACTGAAGAAACTTCAGGGTTGGTGACGACAAAGGCGTCATCCGCAAAATACATGGCTAAATTAGCACCACGCTCAATACCGGCTGGTGAGTCACATACGATATATTTAAATGTTTTAGCTAGCTCATCTAAAACTTTACCAACACCTTCTTGGGTTAAGGCATCTTTATCGCGAGTTTGTGACGCGGGAAGAATATATAGTTGACTGCAGCGCTTATCTTTAATAAGTGCTTGATTTAAAGTAGCTTCTTCGTTGATGACATTAACGAAATCGTAAACAACACGGCGTTCACAGCCTAAAATAAGGTCTAAGTTACGCAAGCCCACATCAAAATCAATAACGGCTGTTTTGTGGCCTTTTTTAGCAAGTCCCATGGCAATTGCTGCACTGGTGGTGGTTTTGCCTACTCCGCCTTTTCCAGACGTTACAACGATAATTCTAGCCAAGGTGTATCTCCTAAATGTTTTTTATAATTAAAGCTTGGTTGTTCAGATAAATTTGAACGGGTACGTTGCGATTTGAATCATCTAAGTCTTCACTAATACGATAGTTTCCAGCAATAGAGACTAATTCAGCCTGTAGGTCTGAGCAAAAGATGGATGCTTGCTCGTCGCCTAGGACCCCTGCTAAAGCACGCCCTCTAAGTGATCCATAGACATGAATATTGCCTTCCGCCATAATTTCCGCGCCGGGGCTAACTTGAGCTGTAATAATTAAATCACCTTTAGCATAAATACGCTGGCCTGAACGAACCGGTTGGTTAATTATGGTACTTGGAGCTGCAGGGAGATTTTTGGGTTCTACAGGTGCTGAGTGGGTCACTTTAGGTTGTTCTGTAGGCTTTGCTGTGCTTACATTTTGTGTGGCCATGACAGGGATCATGAGTTCTTTTGCAGTCTGGTGTTGCAAGCTAGAGCCGCCGCGTACGCCAACAACTCGCATACTTGAGTTATTGATAGCATCAACTAATAAGGTAAGGTTCAGTTCCTTTTCCTGTATTGCGCTTAGGTCAAGTAAGGTTGAGGAATTAGTAAAAAACTCAGGCGCTTGTTTGATTTTTTCGCGTAGTTGGTGAGTAATTACATTGATGTCAGTGCTAAAAAGGTTTAGTACTGGAATGGTAATTACGCCACTTTTAAATTCAAAAGCAGGAGAGTCTTCAGTAGTTGATTGGGCGTTAGTGGGCATGGTTGATTAAAATTAACAAACTAATAGATAGATTCTAACATTGCTAATTAAAAAAAAATACGTTGCCGAATAAAATAATTAATTTCTTAAGTGATTCATAAATTTAAGAAAAATTTTATGTATTAAGTTTTCTAGTTAGATATAAGGGAGGCTCAGTTTTGTAGGCTTGCTTTAAAGCAAGGTGAATATCGCTGTAAAAACATAATTTATTGAAATAATTTGATTATAAATCAGTGTGTTGAATTGTTATGGATGGTATGTGTTGTGGAGGAGCACCTCTTGCGAGGTGCTGGGTAACTTGTTGTTTATTGGTTTTTATTGATGAGTTGAAATAAGCTCATGCCAGCAAGGCCTATGAAGGCGACAAAAGTCCAGCCTGGAATACTAAGGCCTAGAAATGTCCATAAAATATCTGCGCACTCACCTGTACCATTTACCATAAGTTTGAGTGTTTCCGTTAAAGGGAAATTATCAAAAATATAGGATAGCCCAGGGCTACACTCAGGTACCTCATCGGCGGGTAAATTTTGTAGCCAGACATGACGTGCAGAAATGGCTGAACCAAGTAAGGCAAATATAGCGCCAAGAACTGCGTAGCGCTGTATGCCTTTTTCTGCTGGGTTATGTATGGCGGCAATGAGAAAAGTAAGGCCTATTATCAGTATTGCTATACGTTGTGAGATGCAAAGAGGGCAGGGTTCTAGCTCATCAACAAATTGAAAGTATGCGCCAACAGCAAGCATAGAAAAACAGCCCAAAAAACCAAGGAAAAACCAGGTTCTAGGTTTGATTTTAATCATTAGTGGGTAACTCCTATTTCTTTTTTAAATTTTTTAATATCTTGTTGAGCGCCTAATATGACTAAAATATCACCCGCATCAAGTTTGTGATCTTGTTCACCTAAAGAAAAGTATAGCTTCTCTCCAAGTTCTTTATCGACTACGCCGACTAAAAATAAGTTATAGCGTTCATTTAAATTGAGTTCGCTGGTGAATGTATTTTCCAGTATAGACTTTTCTGGAATAGTGATTTCTGACATATTCAAATCGGCATGACTGAAAATAGTATCATCTAAAAGCCAAGATATATCAGGTTTTGTTAGTAATTGATGCGTTTTATGGCTACAAATTTCATAGGGGTCAATAATTTTATTAGCTCCAGCAGCAATGAGTTTTTCAGCTGATTCAGGTTGATTTACAATAGAAATTATTTTTAGTTTTTTATCGAGTGCACGCGCTGAAAGGACTAAAAAAACATTTTCTGAATCATGCTCTAAATAGCAGAATAGTGTGTCAATATGGGTCCCAATGCCAAGAGAGGTAAGGTCATCATCTCGCCGGTAATCCATTTTCTTCGCGGTGAGCCCATTATTGAGTGCTTGTTGTATTTTTAGTGGGTCATGATCCAGGATGGTAAATTTGTTTTTGTGAATATTAAGCTGGGTAATTAGTTCAAATGATTTACTGTTATAGCCAAATATAGCAATTAATTTATCGCTCATGTTTATTCCTTTAGATGCGGCTTGTTTCGATAATATCTTGCAAATGGTCAATGCTAAGGTTGCGCCCGATGACAATGAGTACATCATTGGCTTGAAGTGTAAAATTAGGGGCAGGGTTGAAGTAAAAATGTTGATTACGCAGTTTATAGCTATTTTTATGCTCAGTATGTATAGGGTTGTTGGTAGAGACGCCAATGAGTCGGGTTTTATACTGATCTAGGTTGGCGTCTATTAAGGTTGTTCCATCTAAAAAACAGTTTTCATGAACTTTTAGCGCATCCATTTTAACATCAGTATGATCATGAAGGATGCCGTGTATCGCTTCAAAAGCAATAGGATGATTTATATATTTTGTGGCTAGCAATCCTGCGATAGAAAAAGGTTGGACAGTATGGTTAGCCCCTGCTTGATAGAGTTTTTTTACATTATCTTCGCGGTTTGCTCGTGAAATAATGGGAATAGTCGGGTTAAGTTGGCGAGCTGACAAAGTAATGTATACGTTAATGATGTCGTCGTCTGTGACGCAGAGCACAGCTTTTGCGCCGCGATGTATCCCTGCCTGTTCTAAGGATGCATTTTTGCTAGCATCGTCGTGTAGTATGATGTAATTTTTTTTCTTCGCGATTTCAACAAGTTTTTCATTGGTTTCAATAATAATAAAATTTTGTTGATTGTTGTGTAATTGTTCGGCTATTTCCTGGCCTACTCTGCCGTAGCCACAAAGGATAATAGAGTCGGTTAATTTGTCTATGTTTGCTCTAATTTTACAGTCCTGAAATTCGCTCATTTTTTCATTAAAAGCGGCAACAATAATGGAGGTAAAAAAGGCTAGAATACCTAAGCCAGAAATAATAAGCGTGCTGGCAACTACCCGTCCACCTGAGGTAGTAGGGGTAATGTCTCCATAACCAACCGTTGAAATGGTAACGATAGCCCAATAAAATGCGTCGTAAAGGTCATCTATTTGCCCGCCTGCTTTTGGATATTCAAGGGTGTAGATGGCGGCGCTCGCAATGATGATTAAAAAGCCCATGAAAATGGCTAGTGTTGTAAGCTCAAGGCGTTTGTTAATTAATACGCCGGTAAAGATTTGTACGCTTTGTGAGTATCGAAATAATTTAAATAAACGGAAGACTAAGAAGACCCTTAAAATTCGTAGTGGTCTATAGCTTGGTAATATGGCAAGGAGATCGATAATAGCGCTAGCTGAAAAGAAGTAACCTGATTTGTTACTAATGATAAGTTTAATAACTTTGTTTAGGTGGAGTGGGGTGTTTAGGTATTGTGCTTTTTCGTGTTGTTTGATGATAATGCTATGAATATCGGAATATAGCCAGCTACGTAGTAGGTATTCAAAGATAAAAACTGTGACCACAAAATCTTCAAAAAAAACTGTCCATTCAGGTGCTTTATTTTCTACCTCATAAAGCAGTAAAGAGACGCTGCTTATAATTAAGGTAATCATAAAAAGATCGAAGTAAGACTTTAGCTTGCATTGTGAATTCGTCAGTACATTGCGGAAAAACCCCTTTGTGCTTTGATAGCGTAAGGAGGTTTTAAGTGTGTATGCAAGGTAGAGTATTAGACGAGTCAGCATGTGAGTTCCTGTATTTGGCAGGGTATATTCTTATTGGTTTTTCTTGGTTTATGTAAGCTGGCTGAGCTGTCGAAGGGCTTGCCCGCGGTGACTTAGTTGGTTTTTTCTGGTGGCATTTAATTCGGCTGAGCTACAATTTTCATTAGGTAGCCAAAAGATAGGGTCGTAACCAAAGCCGTTGCTGCCTTGCTCTCTTTTTAAAATGGTACCTTCCCAGCTTGCTTGGCAAATGATCGGGAATGGGTCATTTGCGTGACGCATTAGTACGATAACGCAGATAAAGCGAGCGCTACGTTGGTTGTCAGGAATGGTTTCCATGTCTGTTAGTAATTTTTGTAGATTGTCTTTGTCGTTAGCGTGTGTGCCAGCGTATCGAGCAGATAATACTCCAGGCGCACCATTTAATGCATCAACGATTAAGCCTGAATCATCGGCAATAGCAGGTAGGTTGGTATGTAGGGCAGCATTCCTTGCTTTAATGATCGCATTTTCAATAAAAGTACTACCTGTTTCATCGGCCTCTTCAACATTAAATTCTTGTTGAGTAATGATGTTGTAATTACCTAGAATAGCGTGGATTTCCTTTATTTTACCTTGGTTGCCGCTAGCGAGAACAATTTTCTGTGAGTCTGGAAAAAGCATGGTTGGGTTGTGAGTGTTGGTGGGAGCTATATAGGTAGCGCCCGCAGCTTGAGTGGGAGTAAGTGCGGGCGCTATGTTTATTACAGGTGGCTACTTAAAGCGATAGACTGTTTTTCAAGTAAGTCAGAAATTCCATGTTTCGCAAGTTCTAGCATGCTATTGAGTTCTTCTTGCCTGAAGGCGTGTCCTTCAGCAGTACCTTGTACTTCAATAAAAGCAGCTGCATCATTCATTACAACATTCATATCAGTTTCAGCGTTGCTGTCTTCATCGTAGTCTAGGTCCAAAACTGGTGTGCCGTTGTAGATCCCAACAGAAACAGAGGCGACTTGGCCGTGGATCGGGTTTTTCTTGATTTTCTTCTGTTGTAGCATTTTTTGAATGGCAATTGATAGTGCAACAAAACCTCCGGTAATGGCGGCGGTTCGTGTGCCACCGTCGGCCTGAAGTACGTCGCAATCAATAGTGATGGTATGTTCGCCGAGAGCCGATAGGTTTACGGCGGCACGTAATGACCTGCCTATAAGGCGTTGGATTTCTTGGGTTCGTCCGCCTTGTTTGCCTTGGCTGGCTTCGCGGCCCATACGTGTGTGCGTTGATCTTGGTAGCATGCCGTATTCAGCAGTTACCCAGCCTTCACCTTTGCCTTTTAAGAAGCGCGGGACTCTATTATCAACACTTGCGGTACAAAGTACGCGAGTTTCACCAAACTCAACTAATACAGAGCCTTCGGCATGTTTGGTGAATCCGCAGGTGAATTTAACTTCTCTAAGTTGGTCGGGCGCGCGTCCGCTAGGTCTCATGTTGTTCTCAAGTATCGATTAAAAAAAGCTAAAGTATACCTGATTAAGGATTTAAAGGCAGATGGGATCGCTGCAATATCCTTTATAGTATGGAAAGAGGGGGGAGGCTATAGAAGAGTTGATGGTGTGTTGGTTTGGGCGTAAGTTTGTAGGTTATTGTCTTTTTATCTTGGTAGCTTAGACATTTACGTCTAGTAGTGAGCCAATAGTATCATTTTCTGCTTTAAGGACTTTTACTGCTGCAGAGGTTTCAAGCTCGGCTTCTTTTAAGCTGGTAATGGGCTTAATGATGTCGGTGTTATTTATATTTTTGCTACCCGTCTCATCTGTAGACATTACAGTTTTTGCTATAGTGTCGGCTGCATTATGAGCTTTGTGATGGGCGCTATTGATTTGCTGGGCTGCGCTATTGTTAGGTATGGCGTCCATTGTTCTTCTCCCTGCTGGTATTTTAAACTTGGGTAATATTATAGAGGTAAAGCGTATTTTTTGTTGTGAATCATTGTACAGTATTGATATAAATATATTTTCTGTGAAATATCGGGCTTAGTTTATTAGTGACCGTATTAAAAAGTACTTTTAATGTTTGTAATTTTAAAAAATGCGGTTATAATGCTTATTCAATTTAAGTTTGCGAGCGTGGCGGAATTGGTAGACGCGCTGGTTTTAGGTACCAGTATCTTATGATGTGAGAGTTCAAGTCTCTCCGCTCGCACCACTTAATACCAAACGATTTATTAACGGTAATCATCGTTAATTCAAAGAAAATATATTTCCCATCACGGGTATTCGTAATCAATTCATATTTTACAATTGAGGATAATCAATGCAAGTCTCTGTCGAAAAGACATCGGAATTAAGCAGAAAAATGACTGTTATCGTACCTGAGGATGTTGTTCAGGGAAAGATCAATGAGCGTTTAAAGACGTTGTCTCGTGAGGTCAAAGTAGATGGCTTTCGCCCAGGAAAAGTTCCTCAAACTGTTGTAAAAAAAATGTATGGAGCGCGTGTAAAAGAAGAAATTACAGGTGACTTAATACAGTCGACATATTTTCAAGCAGTACAAGATAATGATTTACGTCCTGCTGGAATGCCTCAAATTGAACCGGGCTCTTCTGAAGAGGGTTTTGAATTTACTGCTGTTTTTGAAGTGTATCCTGAGATTTCTTTAGAGTCTATTGATGCGTTAGCAGTTAATAAGCCTGTATCAAGCGTAGAAGATTCTGATGTTGATGGAATGATTCAGAAATTAAAAGAACAGAAAAAAGTTTGGCAGGCATCTGAGCAAGATTCTAAAGAAGGTGACCAAGTTACTATTAAATTTTCTGGTGTTTGTGAGGGTGAGAACTTTACGGACGGAACGGTAGAAGATTTTCAAGTAGAGATTGGATCTAAGCGAATGATTCCGGGCTTTGAAGATCAGATAGCCGGTCTTTCTGTCGGTGCCACTAAAACATTTGAAGTTACTTTTCCTGAAGAGTATGGCAATGAAAAGCTGTCAGGAAAGAATGCAGAATTTGATATCGAAGTTTTAAAAATAGAATCATCAGCTTTACCTGAGATTGATGAAGATTTTATTAAGGCTTATGGTATCGAAACGGGTAGCCAAGAAGAATTTCGTGCAGATGTATTAAATAATATGCAGCGTGAGTTGAATCAAGCGCTTAAGTCAAAGTTAAAGACTTCAGTTATGGATGCTTTGTTCAATAATGTTACGGTGACTCTACCTGCTGTAATGATTGATCAAGAAGTTGAAAGCTTAATGAAGCCTTATTACGAAAATGCTGAAAAACGTAATGTGGATGTTAATGAAATTAAGCCGGCAAATGCAGATTTTGAAGAGCAGGCAAAACGTAGAGTAGCATTAGGCTTGATTTTAGCTGAAATTATTCAGAAGAATGAAATTAAAGCTGAAGCTGAAGCTGTGCGAGCAGTTATTGATGAAATGGCTGCGAGCTATGAAGAGCCTGAGCAAGTAGTGAGCTGGTACTATGGTGACCAAAATCGTCTTGCTGAAGTTGAGCAAATGGTATTAGAGGATGCAACAGTTGACTGGATCCTTGATCAAGTAAAAGTGACTGATGAAAGCGTTGCATTTAGCGATGTTATGGACTCAACAGCACAACGGTAAAGGTAGATATGATGAATAGCCATAATGGAATGGGTGGTATTATAACGCCACAGGCGGCGGGTGGTTTAGTGCCAATGGTCGTTGAGCAGACAGCGCGTGGCGAACGTTCTTACGATATTTATTCGCGATTATTAAAAGAGCGCGTTATATTCTTGGTGGGTCAGGTAGAAGATTATATGGCTAACCTTGTTGTCGCTCAGTTATTGTTCTTAGAGTCTGAAAACCCGGATAAAGATATCCATTTATATATTAATTCCCCCGGTGGTTCGGTTACTGCGGGAATGGCTATTTACGATACTATGCAGTTTATTAAGCCTGATGTAAGCACGATGTGTATTGGGCAAGCGGCAAGTATGGGTTCGTTATTATTGACGGGTGGTGCGGCAGGTAAGCGATACTGTTTACCTCATTCTCGAGTTATGATTCATCAGCCGTTAGGTGGCTTTCAAGGTCAGGCTTCTGATTTTGATATTCATGCGCGCGAGATTCTTACTATTCGAGAGAAATTAAATAAAATTTTATCGCATCATACTGGTCAAAATATGGAAAAAATTCAGACTGATACAGATAGAGATAATTTTTTAAGTGCTGAAGAGTCAGTTGAATACGGTTTAATTGATAAAGTGTTATCGAATAGAGCGGAATCCTGATTGCTGGTGTCTATTCAATTATTTATTAAGGTTTAAGTGATGAGCAAAGATAGTGATAGCGAGAAAATTTTATATTGTTCATTTTGCGGTAAGAGCCAAAGTGAGATAAGAAAGCTTATTGCCGGCCCTTCTGTTTATGTTTGTGATGAATGTGTTGATCTTTGTAATGATATTATAAAAGAAGAATTTGCTAGCAATGATGAGACGGAAGAAGGCGAGCAAAAATTACCTAAGCCAAAGGAAATCAAGAAAGCATTAGATGAATATGTGATTGGCCAGGAAAAGGCGAAGAAGATTCTATCTGTTGCTGTTTATAATCACTACAAGCGTTTGCGTAATCAGCGCACTAAAGATGAAGAAGTTGAGTTAGGTAAAAGTAATATTTTACTTATCGGTCCTACAGGATCGGGTAAAACGTTGTTAGCTGAAACTTTAGCTAAGGTGCTTGATGTGCCGTTTACAATTGCTGATGCAACAACTTTGACTGAAGCAGGTTATGTGGGTGAGGATGTTGAGAACATCATTCAAAAAATTCTACAGAAATGTGATTTTGATGTAGAAAAGGCTGAGTCTGGTATTGTTTATATTGATGAAATTGATAAGATTTCTAGGAAGTCTGAAAACCCATCAATTACCCGCGATGTTTCTGGAGAAGGTGTTCAGCAGGCATTATTAAAGTTAATTGAAGGAACGATTGCCTCTGTTTCTCCTCAAGGCGGCCGTAAAAATCCGCAACAAGAATTTATTCAGGTAAATACTGCTAACATTTTATTTATTGTAGGTGGTGCATTTGCTGGGTTAGATAAGGTTATTAAGCAGCGTTCTGAAAAAGGTGGGATTGGTTTTTCTGCTGAAGTTAAAACGAAAGATGATGCTAAGAATGTGGGTGAGTTATTTGCTGAGGTTGAAGCAGAAGATCTTATTCGCTACGGTTTGATACCTGAGTTTGTTGGGCGTTTGCCTGTGGTTGCTACACTTGAAGAATTGAGTGAAGAGGCGTTAATACAAGTATTAACTGAACCTAAAAATGCATTAACGAAGCAGTATATGAAGCTTTTTGAAATGGAAGGTGCGGAGTTAGAGTTTCAGGTTGATTCTTTGGCTGCTATTGCACAAAAATCTATGCAAAGAAAAACAGGTGCTAGAGGTTTGCGTACCATTGTTGAAAATGTCTTATTGGATACAATGTATGAAATTCCGTCAGCTGATAATGTTGCTAAGGTTGTTATAGATAGAATGGTTATTGAGGGTGAAAACGATCCTTATTTTATTTATGAAGATGAAAAGAAGGTTGCTTCATCAGAGTAAAATGATCTGAAAATATATTTTCAAAGAGATTAAAAAAAAGCGGAAGTTTATTTTAAACTTCCGCTTTTTTTATGTCTTATGACTTGTTATAAAAATAAGCACCCTTATATTATTTAGAATGTATTTTAAAAATTAATGAAGGCTCCATAGATGGAAACGAACGAAATAATAGATGTAGTCGGTGAAGGTGATAGCTTAATTCCAGTATTGCCATTAAGAGATGTAGTTGTTTACCCTCATATGGTTATTCCTTTATTTGTAGGGCGTGAGAAGTCCATTGAAGCGCTTGATAGAGCGATGGAAGATGATAAACAGATTTTACTGGCAACACAAAAAGATCCTGACCTTGATGATCCGAGTACTGAGGAGTTACATCAGGTTGGAACGCTAGCAAATATATTGCAGCTACTTAAGCTGCCCGATGGAACGGTTAAAGTTCTAGTGGAAGGGGAGATGCGCAGTCAGGTTAGTAAGTATTATGAGAAAAATGAATGCGTGTTTGCTGAAATTGAAGAAATTCATGATATTTTGACTTTTGAGGAAAAGCAGTTAGATGTACTGGTTCGTGCTGCAATCGAATCTTTTGGTCGTTACGTTAAATTAAACAGTAAAATTCCCCCTGAAGTTTTAAATGCTTTGTCAGGAATTGAGGATGCGGGTCGTCTAGCGGATACAATGGCTGCGCATATGAGTTTGAAGGTTTCTGAAAAGCAGGAATTACTTGAACTGGCTGATGTTGTCGCGCGTTTAGAAAAGTTAATGTTGCTTATGGAGAATGAAGCTGACTTATTTGAGCTTGAAAAAGATATTCGAGTTCGCGTAAAGCAGCAAATGGAAAAAAACCAAAGGGAATATTATCTGAATGAGCAGATGAAGGCGATTCAGAAAGAGCTGGGTGATATGGATGATGCCGTTAGCGAAGTTGAAGAGTTGGAGAAAAAAGTTTCTAAAGCGGGCATGTCAAAAGATGCAAAAGACAAAGCTGAAGCAGAAATTAATAAATTGAAAATGATGTCTTCGATGTCTGCAGAGGCTTCTGTGGTCCGAAATTATATTGATTGGATGATTAATGTACCTTGGAAAAAGAAAACTAAGGTACGTCATGATTTAAAGTTGGCAGAAGAGATTTTAGATGCTGATCATTATGGCTTAGAAAAAGTTAAAGAGCGTATTTTGGAGTACTTAGCTGTTCAGCAGCGGGTTAAGTCACTTAATGGGCCTATTTTATGTTTGGTTGGGCCTCCTGGTGTAGGTAAGACCTCTTTGGGGCAGTCAATCGCCCGAGCGACTAATAGAAAATACCTTAGAATGGCGCTTGGTGGAGTGCGTGATGAGGCGGAGATCCGCGGTCATCGTCGTACTTATATTGGAGCAATGCCAGGTAAAATTTTACAAAATTTATCTAAGATAAAGGTTCGTAATCCTTTGTTTTTATTGGATGAAATTGACAAGATGTCAGGTGATTTTCGTGGTGACCCAGCATCGGCGTTACTCGAGGTTTTGGACCCTGAGCAAAATAAAGCATTTGCAGATCATTACTTGGAAGTTGACTTTGATTTATCGGATGTGATGTTTGTAGCGACCGCTAATACTATGAATATCCCTGGGCCTTTGTTGGACCGGATGGAAGTGATTCGTTTGGCAGGTTATACAGAAGATGAAAAAATAAATATAGCAATGAGCTATTTAGTACCAAAACAGCTTAAGAATAATGGACTATTAGAAACGGAAGTGTCAATTGCTGATGAGGTAATTCAGGATATTGTGCGTTATTACACGCGCGAGGCGGGCGTGCGAAGTTTGGAGCGTGAGATTTCAAAAATCTGTCGTAAAGTAGTGAAGCAATTGTTATTGAAAGAAGAAAGTGGCTTAGTAAAGGTCGCATCGGATAATTTGGATGATTATTTAGGGGTGCGACGTTTTAGTTATGGATTAGCCGAAGAAAAAGATCAGGTTGGTCAAGTGGCTGGGTTGGCGTGGACTGAGGTTGGCGGGGAAATGTTAACTATTGAATCTGCGGTTATGCCTGGTAAAGGTAAGCAAGTTTCTACAGGGAAACTGGGTGATGTCATGAAGGAGTCGATTGAGGCTGCTATGACGGTTGTACGGGCGCGTGCGGATGTTTTGGGTATTAGTGATGATGCTTTTCAAAAACAAGACTTGCATATACATGTTCCTGAAGGAGCAACACCTAAAGATGGTCCGAGTGCTGGGGTAGGTATGTGTACAGCTATCGTTTCAGCTTTAACTTCTATTCCGGTGCGTGCAGAGGTAGCAATGACGGGTGAAATTACTTTGCGTGGTGAAGTTTTAGCTATTGGTGGCTTGAAAGAGAAGCTATTAGCGGCGCATCGTGGTGGGATAAAAACAGTTATTATTCCTCATGAAAATGAAAAAGATCTAGTTGATATTCCTGATAATGTTAAGGAGAACTTAACTATTAAGCCGGTACGTTGGATTGATCAGGTTTTAGAGATTGCTTTGCAATACCAACCGGAACCGATAAAAAAGATTAATTCATCTGTAGAAAATAAAGAAAATAAAACAGAAATAAAATCAGTTACCGCACATTAATTGTTTTTGTTTTGCTTGTATCTCTTGACATGCCTGTAGTGTAGTTGATATAAAGGCATTCGGTTTGACTGCTATTAGGCCGATCAATATATTTGTGTGCTGTGTAAATTTACTAAGGAGAAGAATAAATGAACAAATCAGAACTTATCGATGCAATGGCGGATGCCTCAGAATTAACTAAAGCAGATGCAGGACGTGCACTTGATGCATTTATGTCATCAGTTACTACTGCATTACAAGATGGAGACTCAGTTGCTTTAGTGGGGTTTGGAACATTTGCAGTAAAGGATAGAGCTGAGCGTAAAGGACGTAACCCACAAACTGGAGCTGAAATTACGATTAAGGCCGCAAAGATTCCATCATTTAAAGCTGGGAAAGGCTTAAAAGATAGCGTAAACGGTTAATAGGCATTATTAAATAAATGTTGCTTAATTTTCAAAAGGCAATTATAATAGTGTTTCTTTAGTGGGGTGCTTAGCTCAGCTGGGAGAGCATCGCCCTTACAAGGCGAGGGTCGGGGGTTCGAACCCCTCAGCACCCACC
>ENA-OSET01002345-OSET01002345.1-sediment-metagenome-genome-assembly--contig:-NODE-2345-length-18428-cov-3.527873_pt1 | contig 18428 bp, 17 predicted proteins | sample MGYA00237882_ERZ534229 | MGnify/ENA primary metagenome ERZ534229 (study PRJEB26408, sample SAMN06266212) | sediment metagenome | isolation source: Hudson Canyon methane seep mesocosm | place... | reverse complement strand
TATTATGGTCCTTTCCGTGATGCGGTTGGCTCATCAGGCAATTTAGGCAAAGCTGATAAGAAAAGCTATCAGATGGATCCTGCCAATAGTGATGAAGCCTTACATGAAGTCGCTATGGATATTCAGGAAGGTGCTGATATGATCATGGTGAAGCCGGGCATGCCTTACCTGGATATTGTAAATAGGGTGAAAACAGAATTGAAAGTGCCTACTTTTGTTTATCAAGTAAGTGGTGAATACGCCATGCATATGGCCGCTATTCAGAATGGATGGTTAGATAAAGATTCGATTATTATGGAAGCTTTGCTTTGTATTAAGCGTGCTGGCGCAGATGGAATATTGACCTATTTTGCCAAAGACGCAGCACGAATTCTAAAGCAAGCTAAAAAATAACTAAAAAATAAGTACACGATATGACTAAACAGACTAGCGATACAGAGACTGAAATTGATCTTCATAATCATGAGTATTATGTGAATCGTGAACTGAGTCATTTACAGTTTAATAAACGTGTACTCAAGCAAGCGATCGATAGTGCCCACCCTTTACTTAATCGCATGATGTTTTGCTGTATTTTCAGCAGTAATATGGATGAGTTTTTTGAAATACGGGCGGCAGGTTTAAAGCATCAAATTAAATATGGTCGGGAAACGATTGGGCCAGATGGTTTAACGCCTCAGCAAACTCTTGAATCGATTAACCATATCGCTCATGACTTGGTGAAAGAGCAATATGAAATACTAAATAATGTGTTATTGCCTGAACTGGAGTCGGAAGGTATTCGCTTCTTGCGTCGCAGTGAATGGACTGAAGCACAGAATGACTGGTTGGCAGAGTTTTTTGATCGAGAGATTTTACCTATCATCAACCCTATCGGGCTAGATCCTTCTCATCCTTTTCCCCGCTTGGTTAATAAGAGTCTTAACTTTATCGTTGAACTTGATGGGCAGGATGCCTTTGGGCGAGAAACTGGTTTGGCCATTGTGCCAGCGCCACGTTCTTTACCGCGTATGATGAAACTACCTGAAGATATTTCAAGTGAAGATGATATTGTCTTCTTGTCTTCTATCATTCACGCCCATGCTGACCAGCTATTTCCTGGCATGATTGTAAAAGGCTGCTATCAATTCCGTTTAACTCGAAATGCTGATTTTGAACTAGAACAAGATGATATGGTAGACCTTGCTTCAGCGCTAAAAGGTGAGCTCTTATCACGCCGTTTTGGTGATGCCGTACGTTTGGAACTCGCTGATAACTGTCCTGAGCATTTAATTGAATTTCTACTGAAAGAGTTCAAACTAAATAAAGGTGAGCTGTATCAGGTTCCCGGTCCGGTAAACCTGGCTCGATTGATGCAGTTATCAGAGCTGATTGAACGACCACAGCTGCTTTATCCTAGTTTTACGCCTGGTTTACCAAAATCAGTTAAGAATAAGTCCAATATTTTTTCTGCCATTCGGCAAAAAGATATTTTACTCTTTCATCCTTATCAAAGTTTTACGCCGGTTATTGATTTTCTACGGCAGGCTGCAAAAGACCCTGATGTGGTCGCCATTAAGCAGACCTTGTATCGCACAGGAGCCAAGTCTGAGATCGTTGCTGCTTTAGTGGATGCTGCTCGACGAGGAAAAGAAGTAACTGCAGTGATTGAGCTACGCGCTCGCTTCGATGAAGCTGAAAATATTGAGTTGGCTAGTCGTCTACAAGAAGCCGGTGCGGTAGTGGTTTATGGTGTAGTAGGCTATAAAACTCATACCAAGATGATCCTTATCGCTCGCCGAGAGTCAGAAGGTTTTAAAAATTATGTGCATCTGGGAACTGGAAACTATCACGCTAGTAATGCGAGACTTTACACCGATTATAGCTTTATGACAGCTGATGATGCTTTAGGAAAAGATGTGCATAAGATATTCCAGCAGTTGACCGGTATGGGAAAAGTGCTCAAAATTAAAAAGCTGTTTCATGCTCCCTTTACTTTGCATGAGCGCTTGATTGCCTTAATTGAGCGTGAAGCAAAGCATGCTAAAGCGGGTAAAGCGTCAGGTATCACGGTAAAAATAAATGCCTTGTCAGAACCTAAAATTATTCGGGCATTATATTCAGCATCCCAAGCTGGCGTACCGATTAATTTATTAGTGCGCGGTATTTGCTCGTTAAGGCCGGGAATTCCGGGTGTATCTGAGACCATCCAGGTTCGCTCTGTCATTGGTCGTTTTTTAGAGCATACGCGGGTTTATTGCTTCCATAATAATGGTCATGATGAAATTTACGGTGCAAGCGCCGACTGGATGGATAGAAATCTACTCAACCGTGTGGAAACCTGTTTTCCGATTGAAGACAAAAAACTCATTGCGAGAGTGCTTGATGAGTTGAATTATTATTTAGAGGACAATTGCCAAAGCTGGGAGATGGATGCTGAAGGTGAATACCTTCAGAACCATCCGGGAGAAGGGGAGGAGCGGGTTAGTTCTCAGGAGCGTTTTCTAAATAGCCTTTCTCTGACTTAATTTTGGAGGCTGGAGAGTCTTGTAGGCATAAAAACAGACACTTCACTCTCCCTCTTTATGTCATTCCCAAGGCCTCTCAATCTGGAGCAATGCACTGAAGGCTGTACCTTTCTTGAAAAGCGTGAATACCGGCTTAAGAGACTACCATTGCCCCGGGAAATCACGGTCCTCTATTACTTGATTCACCAGAGACTCCTCATTCTTACTCCGTTGTTCACCCCATTGGTCAAAATAAAGCAAATCATCCAGAGGTGTTCGGTTTAGCCATCCGGCGGTTTCTAACTCGGGCTTGTCATAAAAATGCGATACATAACCGACACACAAATAAGCAATCGGAACGATGTTTGAGGGGATATTCAAAGCCGCTTGTAAGGCTTTTTGTTTGATGATACTTACCCAGCCGACACCTACACCTTCAGCTCTAGCGGCTAGCCAGAAATTTTGTACGGCGCACACACTACTATACAGATCCATCGTTTTAATAGATGTTCGGCCAATTACAACAGGGCCAGTACGTGAACGGTCACAGGTTATGCAAATATTTACCGGTGATTCGAGAATACCTTCAAGTTTTAAAGCGCGATATGTTTTGCTTCGGTCTGAGTCAAACATATTGGCAGCATCTTCATTAGCTTCAACGAAAGCACTATGAACTTTTTTCTTTACCTTATCTGAACGAACCACTACAAAATTCCATGGCTGCATAAAGCCAACGGAGGGTGCATGGTGGGCTGCATACAAAATGCGGCTAAGTACTTTGTCGGGTATAGGGTCAGGTTTAAATTGGCCACGCACGTCGCGACGGTTAAATACGGTTTTATATAAACCCTGGCGTTCGTCGTCAGAAAAAAACAGCTCGTCTTGGTGGGAGCCAGTTGGCTTTTCCATATTAGTCCCCTTGTTGGAAAAGTAAGAGTACGCATGTCCAAGCGTCTCATGTAACTTCCAGGCCGGTCTTCTGACTTAGGGTCGACTTGCTTAATCGCCTTCCCGGTTAGTTAAATATAACCAGTGGCGTGCTTGTGGAGTGACAAGTTGTAATGAGTCGTGACAAGCAAGTATTAAACAATCACCTTTACAGCGTTGGGCACGTATCGGACTTACACCGATTTCCCGATTCTCCATTGCTTATCATTTTTAAAAAGAATAAGCGTAGGCACCTGAATGTGATGTGAGCACTTTTACAAAAGTGCCTAAACTTGTCAATGGTGTAAGGGAATTTGACATTAGCTGTCTGTCAGTTGATGATGGAGCTTGACCTTAAAAACTGTATAAAAAACGCGCTTGCTCATGTTTAAATATATTCTCTGTATGTTGTTATTTTCAAGTGTTCCACTATTTGCTTATGCAGAAGATTTTGACATCGTATTTGAATTTGAAAATGCGAGCCAAGAAGATTTTAAATTATTAAATACGCTTCAAGACCATGCCATTTTTAAAAAACTGCAAGATTTTTCAGATAAAAATTTACAACTTAAATCCGCTGTAAACTATACCTTGCACCAAGGGAGTGAACCTTTTTTTGGAGCAAGTCAGAATCGAATATTTATTCCCTATTCATTCCTTCATAAAATTTATGGTGACTTGCAGTTTAAATACCCTCAACAGCCAGCTTTGAGTGACAAGTTATTTGCCTTTACCGTTGAAAAGTTATTATGGCTGGAGTTTGGGCGCGTACTGATCAGCCAGTATTCCCTGGCTGTTTCAGGCAGGGAAGAGTTTACTTTGGATAACTTCTCAACACTTATGTTGCTAAATATTAGTGATCTTGATAGTGAATACTTACTAGATGCAACGGAAGAGTTTTTATTAATGGATGATGCATCCTCGTTAATGAGTAAATTGTCATTTCAGAGTGAGTCAGAGTTAGATGAATTACGTTATCGGCTAGTCGTTTGCATGGTACTTGGCAAAGACAATGAAAATAATATTAAACTATTGGAAGAGTTAGCTTGGGATAAAGAGCGTTTGATGCATTGTCGTGAACATTACCGAGAAAAAATGACGACCTGGTATGAAGCGTTGTTGCCTTACTTAAAAGAGGAAAACAATTTAAAGCAATGGCTTGAGCTTTTTCCAAAGCCTCTGGCTGAAAAAGTCCAGACTTTCAAAGAGCAGGGGCAAAAGCTTAAGCCAGAATAGGGGGTTATACGAAGTAACGAATTCTAGTGGAGCTTTTAATACCAAAGTACAAATGTTGTCGCTGCACCTACGCCGCAGATTTCGTCAAACTCACTATGGCGGCAAGCATGTTTACCTATAATGTAACTTAATGCTCCACCCACTATGTACATTTCCAAATCGCGCTCTTTCTGAAAGCTCCCACAGCCGCTTATGAGCATTGTGGCTGCTATGACGAATATAATACTCAGTTTTTTCATTGAACTCTCCAGATCCCTTTTAAGTCGTTTGCGCGATGTAATGAAAATTGTTGTGATTAAAAGACTATCCTACAAAGCTGTTGCCACTTGAGCAAGCACAGCTTGAATGATACGTGAATTAGTCTGCATCATTAAGCCTCATAAGACTACTTTAAAGCCATTTCGCTTGTTTTTTTGGTCTGTCTCGGTTGTTTAAGCAACATTTCCGGTGACACGAACACGTTTACTGCCAAGTGTTTTCTCCGGCTCGTCTTTCGCTTTGTTTGCTTCAATACGTGCATCAATAATGTTTTTGGCGGCAATAATCAAGCCCATGCCGACAAAAGCACCGGGAGGTAAAATAGCAAAAAGAAAGTTAGGGTAATCAGTAAATACCTGAATTTCCCAGCCTAAAGCTATATCACCAAAAATTAAATTCATACCGGTAAATAATGTACCCTGGCCAATGACTTCCCTTAGTGTACCCAGTACCAATAATACGCCGGTAAAACCTATGCCCATCATCAAACCATCGGTTGCGGCAGGCAATACTGGGTTTTTACAGGCAAAAGCATCGGCACGGCCCAGGATGGCACAATTTGTAACGATTAAGGGAATGAAAATACCCAAAATCTCGTACAGCTCATAAGTGAAAGCTTGCATTAAAAGCTCTGCACAGGTCACGAGTGCAGCGATAATCATGACAAAAGCAGGTAAACGCACAGAATCTGCGACATAATTACGGATTAATGACACAGCAATATTCGAGCTTAGTAGTACTAGAGTGGTAGCTAAGCCTAGACCAAGTGCATTTACGACGGTACCAGTCACTGCTAGCAAAGGGCATAAGCCTAGAACTTGGACTAGTGCAGGGTTATTGTCCCATAAGCCATTTCTAATAATGGTATTAAATTCGCTATTGGCCATGTTGGTGCTCGCTCGCTTGTTTAGCGTTGGACGTCTTTGGTGTTGAAGGCTTAGCTGTCAAAAGCAGTGCTTGTTGAGCCTGGTAGAATTTTAAGGCTTCATAAACTGCCTGAACGATAGCGCGTGGTGTAATGGTCGCGCCTGTTAGTTGGTCAAACTCACCGCCATCTTTTTTTACTTTCCAGTTTTCGCCAGGTGTATTTGCCAAAGATTTTCCATCAAAGCCTTTTATCCAATCTGACTTTTTAAGGTCGATTTTATCGCCTAAACCGGGGGTTTCTTTATGCTCAATCACGCGTACGCCTTTCACTGCGCCATTAATGTCAATGCCGACAATTAAGCGAATTGGCCCGGAATAACCTTCAGGAGCGACAACGGGTAGAATTAAGGTTGTGGGAATACCATCTAGTTTGGCGATAAATGCTTCTGACTTTTCATCTAGACCTAATGCTTTGGTGGCTTCAAGCAAGATACTGTCAGCCAGCATATCATTGTTATGTTCACTTAAAGGTACAATTTCCAACAAGGCTTTTGAGCGGGCTAGTTTAATCTGCTCTGCAATAATATCTTGAGTGCCCACCTGAGTGATGGCAATGAGACCGGCTGTTAGGATAGCGAATAGGCTTAAGCCCAGCGCTGAGCGAAAAACTGACTGGCCCATGCTGACTTCGCTTTCTTCTTGCAGACTGTCTGTTGTCTGATCATGTTTAGTTGCATCTTTATCTGTCATCTTAGTTTTTCTCTTTTGCCTCTTTCGCTTTTGGGCCTCGCTTGGCATCGACGTAGCCATAGGTGCGTGGCTGGGTGTAGACATCAATAAAGGGCGCGGCAAAATTCATTAGTAAGACTGAAAAGGCAATCGCGTCAGGGTAGCTGCCATAGCTACGGATTATATAAGTTAATAACCCGATGCCAAAACCATAAATGAGTCGGCCTCGTGTAGTGGTACAGGATGTGACCGGGTCTGTAGCGATAAAAAAGGCGGCTAACATGGTAGCACCAGATGTTAAATGTATCACTAGTGGCGTAGTTTGGTCGGCATCATGGCCTAGTAGTAATGATGGAATAGCTAAACCTGCCAGTAGACCAACAGGTGTTTGCCAAGGGATAACCTTCAGCGCCAGTAGCACTATGCCACCTACTAAAAAGGCAGCATTTACCCATTCCCAGCCTAGTGAAAAATCGGTGCCAAAGATGGGGTTTTCCAATACTGTCTCAGACAATGAGTGGGCAATTTCATGTTTGTAGGTATCAAGTGGTGTTGCGCCTGTGAGGGCATCTACCATAGAGGATTGTGCAGGAACTTGTCCCCAGATAATTTGCAAGGTATCCAGAAAACTTGCGGGTTGATCAACTAAGGATAAGGGGGTCGCCCAATTGGTTGTCATCGCCACAGGGAATGAAACCAGCACTAAAGCATAACCGACCATGGCAGGGTTGAAAGGGTTGTAGCCCATACCACCATAGATATGCTTGGCAAAAATAATGGCAAAGGCTGTCGCGACTAACGACACCCACCAGGGGGCAAATGGCGGTAACGCCAAACCCAGAAGCACGGCTGTGACGACAGCACTGTAGTCATTGAGATAGAAGGCAATCGGGCGCTTACGTATTTTGAGTACGACAGCTTCGCAAATCACGGCGACTAAAGTACACCAAAGTACATTGTGAAGGTTACCCCAGCCAAAAAACAGGGTTTGCATAAGTAAGCCTGGTAAGGTCATGGCAATGACCCAACGCATCATCACGGAGGTCCGTTGCGGCCCTTTAGCATGGGGTGAACTGAGTGTTAATAAGGCCATTAATTTTTACCATCCTGAATTGTCTCTGCTTGGCTTACTTCATTTAATGCCTGTTCTGCTGCTTGAACGCGTACTTTGTTTTTATCAACTGCACGTGTGAGTTTTTCAACTTGTTCTGGCTGAGCATTATTGAGTGCATCTTGCATTTTTTCGAGTTTGGATTGTGCTTTTTCCAGGGCGACTTTTAAGGTATCTATATCTGGTTTAGGTACTTCAGGTTTGCTTTCATTGGGTTTTGTTGAAATAGTTGCTTCTAGTTTGGATGCTTGCTCCCAGGCTTGTTTTGCCTGATTAACGCGTACTTGGTTCTTTTCAACCGCACGTGTTAGCTTCTCTACTTGCTCTGGCGTATTTACGATGGCATTTTCGAGCGCGTCATGCATTTTATCCAGCTTGGCTTGTGCTTTATCCCAGGCTGTTTTCAAAGCATTAATATCGAGAGGCGCTACTTTTGCTTGTATTTTAATTTCTGGCGCTTGGCTAGATTTTTTGGCCTGGCTACGTTCAAGTGCCGCTTGAATTGCCGCTTGTTTAGGGTCTACTTGCTCAGTTGTATCTTGGGGGGCTTCAGCGGGTTTAGCCGCTTCGGCTGCTTTTTTAGCTGCTTGAGCTTTTGCTGCCGCTTCGGCTCGCGCTTTACGTTTGGCTTCTTTTTCTGATTTTTCACGATCAAGTCTAAATTGTCGGGCTTCAAAACGTTCTCTAGCCTGATCTGACTTTTGCTGGTCTAACTTGAGTTGTTTTATTTCACCTTTAGCATGTCGATAGTATTGCACTAAAGGAATTGCACTTGGGCAAACATAAGAGCAGGCACCACATTCAATACAATCAAATAAATTATGGTGTTCTGCTTTGTCGTATTCTTGAGAGCGTGAGAACCAATACAGCTGCTGGGGAAGTAATTCAGCAGGGCAGGCTTGGGCACATAAACCACAGCGGATACAGGCCTGAGCAGGTGGTGGTAGCGGTAAGTCTTTATGTGTGGGGGCAAGAATACAGTTAGATGTTTTAACAATCGGGGTGTGGGGGTGTGTGAGAGTGTAACCCATCATCGGCCCACCCTTAATTAAACGTTGTGATTTGCTTTCCTGGTAACCATATTGCGACAAGAGCCAGTCAATCGGGGTGCCTAATAAAACTTCAACATTGCCAGGTTGCTGGATAGCCTCACCCGTTAAGGTGGTGATACGTGAAATTAATGGTTCACCAAAGCGGATTGCACGATAAACAGCTGCTGCTGTGCCGACGTTTTGGCACATCACACTAATATCTGCAGGGATTTGACCGTTAGGCACTTCTTTATCGGTGAGTATTTTTATGAGCTGCTTTTCACCACCGGAAGGATATTTTGTCGGGATAACGCATACTTCAATCTGGGTTTCTCTTACCGCTTCACGCAAGGCCGCAATGGCTTCAGGTTTGTTATCTTCGATACCAATCAAGCATTCACCAGGCTGGAGGGCATAGGCCATAATCTCCATACCTTGCACGACTTCTTCAGCGCGTTCACGAATCAAGCGGTCATCGGCAGTAATATAAGGCTCACACTCTACCGCATTAAGAATCAGAGTTGCGACTTTATCCTGATGGGGGGGGTGAAGTTTAACTTCAGTCGGAAAACCTGCACCGCCCATACCAGCAATACCTGCTTCACGCACTTTCTCTTGTATTTCACTTACGCTTAGGTGTTCAAAGTGCTCACAAGGACTGAGTTGGCACCATTCGTCTTTGCCATCCGGAATTAAAATAATACAAGGCGCACTTTGGCCAGACGGATGAGCAATGGGGTGATCAATAATGCTTTCAATAATGCCTGATGTAGGTGCATGCAGTGCCACACTGATCTTGCCATCGGCGTCGGCTAGTTTTTCGCCTTTTAGTACGTGTTGACCGATTTCTACAATCACCTGGCTTGCGTTTCCGATATGCTGCTGTAGAGGCAGGATTAACTTGGGTGGAAGCGGTGCTTGGGTGATAGCCGTTTGATTGGACAGCGACTTCATTTCTTCAGGGTGAATACCACCATGGAAATCATAAAGCGTGCGAGTCGGGATGATCTTTGATTGGGTAGATGTACTCATGACAAATTACCTTCCTCTACTACCATACCTGCTACTAAGCCTAGTTTGTCTGTGGCAATGATATTTTGATCCTTGGGGGCATGCCAGTGCCAGCCAGAAAGTCCCTGATCCACCGGCACCATATCGATACAGTCTACCGGACAGGGTTCTACGCATAAATCGCAACCCGTACATTCAGAAGCGATCACAGTATGCATATGCTTGGCTGAGCCTAAAATGGCATCAATGGGGCAAGCTTGAATGCACTTAGTGCAGCCGATGCATTCATCTTCACGAATTACGGCAACTTGAGTGGGAATCTCTTCGCCATGCTCAGAATCCAAAGGCGTTGCTTCAACATCTAATAGCTCAGCGAGCGCTTGAATAGTAGCCTCACCACCGGGTGGGCATTTGTTGATGTCGCCCCCTGCAGCAATGCTTTCGGCATAAGGGCGACAACCAGGGTGACCACATTGGCCACATTGAGTTTGTGGTAGCAGGCTATCAATTTCATCAACAATCGGATTGCCTTCGACTCTAAAACGAATAGCGGCAAAGCCGAGTAAAGCACCAAATATGGTAGCTAAACCCAATAAGGCCAAGATGGCAGTTACAATTACACTCATTTAAATATTCACCAAACCTGTAAAGCCCATAAATGCCAACGACATGAGGCCTGCTGTGATCATACCAATGGCGGAGCCTTGAAAGGCTTTAGGAACATCAGAAAATGCAATACGCTCACGCATCGCTGAAAATAGTACCAATACTAATGAGAACCCGATGGCGGCACCAAAACCATATAAGATAGACTCCACGAAGCCATTTTGTTTTTTGATGTTTAATAAAGCGACACCTAAAACCGCGCAGTTTGTTGTAATGAGTGGTAGGAAAATACCTAATACTCTGTATAGCATCGGACTGGTCTTACGTACCACCATCTCCGTAAACTGAACGACTACGGCAATGACCAAAATAAAGGTGATAGTTTGCAGGTATTCCAAGCCTAAAGGCTGCAATAAATATTCAAATGCCAGGTAGCTGCACACGGATGAAAGTGTAAGTACGAAGGTTGTTGCCAATGACATACCCATCGCTGTTTCCAGCTTATTGGATACCCCCATAAATGGGCATAAACCTAAAAACTGCACCAAGACAAAATTGTTGACCAATATGGTGCTGACCAGAATCAGCAAATATTCACTCATAAGCGTCTTTCATTTCCTGTATTTATGTTGGGCTACCTTATGATTTCAAAGGGTGTTCTTAACATTACATAATGCGCATACCTGGCTGAGCGCCTTCATGCGGTTCTAATAACCAAATATCTTTTCCGCCAGGCCCTGCCGCCAGTACCATACCTTCAGACATACCAAACTTCATTTTGCGTGGTTTCAGGTTAGCGACCATTACGGTAAGTTTGCCAACTAAATCTTCTGGCTGGTAAGCCGATTTAATGCCTGAAAATACCTGCTTCTGCTCTGTGCCTAAATCCAGTGTCAGCTTTAGCAGCTTCTTGGCACCTTCAACATGCTCGGCATTCTTGATTAAAGCAACACGGAGATCGACTTTGGCAAAATCATCAAACTCGATCTCCGGGGCAATCGCTTCACCGCCGGGATGTTCAGATTTGTCGGTTGATTTTGAATTCTCTGGCTTTTCAGCTTTCTTGCCGAGTTGCATTTCAGCGGCAACGGCTTCTTTCGAGGCTTCCATCATTACATCAATTTTTTTCAAATCAACACGAGTCATCATGGGTTTGAACTTGTTGATGCTGTGATCTAGCAATAATTCTACGCGCGCATCCCAAGTTAACTTAACATTTAAGAAGGCTTCAGTCTTTTCAACCATGGCAGGTAATATCGGCGCAAGGTAAGTTAGTAACTGGCGAAACATATTGATGCCGTTTGAGCAAATCTGCTGGAGTTCTGCGTCTTTGCCTTCTTCTTTTGCCACAACCCAAGGTGCTTTTTCATCAATGTATTGGTTCGCTAGGTCGGCAAGTTCCATGATTTTACGCACGGCCTTACCAAATTCACGGTCTTCATAAAGGGCAGCAATTTCATCACCCGCATCGGTAAATTTGGCTAGTAATTCACTTTCTTGGCATTCAGCGGCGAGTTTACCCTCAAAACGCTTAGTGATAAATCCAGCGCAACGACTGGCAATATTGACCACCTTGCCGACTAAATCTGAATTAACACGCTGTGCAAAGTCATCAAGGTTTAAATCCAAATCATCCACGTTGTTGGTGAGTTTGGCAGCAAAGTAATAACGCAAAAACTCAGGGTCTAAATGCTCAAGATACGTGCGGGCTTTAATAAAGGTGCCGCGAGACTTTGACATTTTTTTGCCGTTTACGGTGACAAAACCATGCGCATGGACAGCAGTAGGTGTACGGTAGTTGGCACAGCTCAGCATCGCTGGCCAGAATAAGGCATGGAAGTTGACGATGTCTTTACCGATGAAGTGATAAAGTTCGGTGTCGGCTCCGGCTTTCCAATAGTCATCAAAATTAAGGTCATCTCGCTGATCACACAAATTCTGAAAACTGGCCATATAACCAATCGGCGCGTCTAACCAAACGTAGAAATATTTACCAGGTTGGTTCGGAATCTCAAAACCAAAATAAGGTGCATCACGACTAATATCCCATTCTTGCAAACCGGCATCTAACCATTCAGCTAGTTTATTCGCGATTTGAGGTTGTAGTGTGCCGCTGCGAGTCCAATCTTTCAAGAAATCCGAAAACTCAGATAACTTAAAGAAGAAATGTTCTGAATCTTTTTCAACTGGCGTCGCACCCGAAATAGCCGACTTGGGATCAATCAAATCCATAGGGTTATAGGTTGCGCTGCATACTTCACAGTTATCGCCATACTGACCTTCGGCTTTACACTTAGGGCAAGTACCAATCACAAAACGATCAGCTAAAAATAACCCTTTCTCAGGGTCAAAAGCCTGGGTAATGTTACGTGTCTCAATTTTACCTTCTGCCAAACATGCTTCATATATTGAAGCAGACAGTGCTTTGTTTTCAGGCGAATGTGTAGAATGGTAGTTATCGAAATTAATCAAAAAGTCTGAAAAATCCTGCTGGTGCTCAGTACTCATACGGTCAATTAACTGCTCAGGCGTAATGCCTTCTTTTTCAGCCCGAAGCATGATCGCCGTACCGTGCGCATCGTCTGCACAAACATAAGTACACTGCTCACCTCGAGACTTCTGAAAACGTACCCAGATATCCGTTTGAATATATTCGAGAAGGTGACCTAAGTGAATTGGGCCATTGGCATAGGGTAGGGCGCTAGTAACTAGAATTTTTCGCACAGATATCTCTTCTCTTTCAATTAAAAAACGGCGCTATGATACCTGTCTATTGCACATTTTTCATCCTGAACTTCAACTGATGACATACTAGAGCTGAATTTAATGTATTAGATAAACACCATGCTGCTTTTTTTAGCGTGTTTTTCTTGCCAGTTCATTATACTGTCGCCAATTAAGTAATTTTTGACACCAAAGCAGGACGAGTAATTATGTCATCGGTAAATCAGTCATCCGTAAATCAGAATGAATTAGAAGGCGCCATTAAAAACTACTCTGACCCTTATCTGGATAAAAATCTGTATGAACTCCAAGCGGTGAAGTCATTAAGCTGCGAGGAGGGCAAGGTTGAGCTAAGCATTGAGATGCCTTACGTTTGCGACGGTATTATGGGTGGCATGAAGCAGATTTTAATGAGTAATCTCGAATTTGTGGAGGGTGTTGAAAGTGTTGATGTGCAGGTATCCACTAAAGTAGGTGTTCATCAGGCACAAAATAATTTGAAAACCTTGCCGGGAATCAAAAATATTATCGCAGTCGCTTCCGGTAAAGGAGGGGTGGGCAAAAGTACTACTTCTGTAAATTTGGCACTAGCGCTAGCGAAAGAAGGCGCATCGGTTGGCTTATTAGATGCAGATATTTATGGGCCAAGCCTGGGAATGATGCTCGGTATTCCAGAAGGAACCCGCCCCGAAACTGTAGATGATAAGTTCTTTGTGCCGATTGAAAAGCATGGTGTACAAGTAATTTCGATGGCCTTTTTAGTTACTGATAAAACGCCGATGGTGTGGCGTGGCCCGAAGGTAAGCGGTGCTTTGTTGCAGTTATTAACGCAAAGCAAGTGGGATAATCTAGACTATTTAATTATCGATTTACCGCCGGGCACTGGCGATATTCAACTTACCATGGCTCAAAAAATACCGGTGAGTGGTTCGATTGTGGTGACAACACCTCAGGATATTGCCTTACTAGATTGTAAAAAAGGAATTGAGATGTTCCGTAAAGTGGATATTCCTGTTTTTGGTGTGGTTGAAAATATGAGCGTGCATATTTGTAGTGAGTGCGGTCACCATGAGTCATTATTTGGTGAAGGTGGCGGTGAGCGTATTGCTAAGGAATTTGATACCGAAGTTTTGGGTGAAATGCCCTTGCATAAAACTATTCGCGAGCAGACGGATGCGGGTACGCCGACGGTCGTTGCGGCACCTGATAGTGAAATTGCACTGCTTTATCAGGATATCGCACGAAAAGTTGCTGCTAAACTTTCGCAAGAAGCTATTGATGAGCGACATGCCTACCCTAATATTGTGGTGAGCAGTGATTAATTGGGAGCGGCGAAGAAACCTGTAAATAGATTGTTTGAATGCTGGTAAAGCGCCAAGTGCTTCCTATACTAAAGGAGTACCTGAAACTTCACTTTTGGAGTAAGACGATGCTTTAAACCAGCAAGAGAAACAACATTTATGTGGCGCAAACAAGTGAGTTCTTACAGTGCTCTATTGCTTTTATTTATGCTAGGGTTTGCATTGCCTGTTGAAAGCCATGAGTATGGCTTGCGCTTGCTGACCTATATTGACGCGCCTTATGTTTATCCAGAGTCAGAGAAAAAACAAGGTTTAGCCGTGCTGTTTATCAAGCAGCTCATGGCTAGAGCGAACTTAACATATTCTCTGGAAGTGGTTCCTGCAAAGCGTGCTCTACTACTTGCTTCAGCCAAGCCTAATACCTGTGTTTTCCCAATTGAACGAAGCCAGGAGCGTGAGGTTCAGTATTCATGGGTTAGCCCAATACTGATTTCCAGGCACGGACTTTTTAAGCGACCGGACAGAAAGCTCAAAGCTTTACGTACTGTGCGAGATGCTCAGAAATATTCTATAGGAACTTATCTGGGAAGCGGTATAGGAGAGTACCTGCGTAATTTTGACTTCACCATTGAAGAAACAACGAGTAATGAACTTAATATTCATAAGTTGTTTGCCAAGCGAATTGACCTTTGGGCTTCGGATACGCTATCTGCGCAATATATTGCCGAAAAAAATGGCATCATTTTGAGAGAACCCGAATTAATATTTTTTACCTCACTCCGAGCCATGGGCTGTCACCCATCACTTTCAGACAAAATAAATCAAAGGCTTAATCAGACTCTAGGAAGCATGTATAAAGATGGTAGCATTGAAAGGATCAGGAAAAATTTCAAATTCTAAACCTGTAAAAATAACTTAGTGCTTATTTAACTGGCGATACTTTCTAGGGGACTGCGCCGTCCATTGCTTAAATGCTCGGGTAAATGCCGCAGGCTCATTAAACCCTACTTGGTGGGAAATCTGACTGATTGCCAGCTTGCTGTCGCGTAGCAAACGCATTGCATGCTCTTGTCGTAACTTATCTTTAATTTCCTGAAAACTCGTACCTTCCTCCTTTAAGCGACGCCGTAAATTGCGTGAACTCATGTGAAAATAATTTGAAACGGGCTCAATGAGAGGGAAATTAAAATTATCAGCCCCTCCAATCAGGTTCATCACTTGTGTGGTCATGGTGCGATGAAAAACCGGCTTGCTTAACAGGTCGGCGGGTGAATTTTTTAAGAAAGTCTTCAGCTCTAAGGTGTGTTGTTTAATGGGTAAATTTAAAATTTCTGCAGAAAATACCAAGCTGTTGGTTTGTTGCTTGAAGCGACAATGGCAAGGAAACAGCAAGCTGTATTCTTTTACATGGGCGGGTGAAAGGTAAGTGAAATTTGCATACTTTAAGGGCACTCGTTGACCAACTAGCCAATTTGAAAACCGGTGCCAAATGAGGAGAAAGAACTCAACTAAAAAATGATCAGGATCTAAGTCAGGGTGTTCTAATTCAAAACTTAAATGGGCTTCAGAGCCTTTTACTTCAAATGTAAACACAATATCAGGGTGAATAAGGTTGTAAAAGTGGGCGCCATGCATCAACGCTTCTTTAAGATTTTCACAAGCAATTGCCTGCTTGGCCATGATGGCAAACACACCTTGTTTGCAGGGCTGCTGGGTAAAACCCATAAATTCATCATCCATGGTTTGCCAAAGTGTACGTATGAGTTTGCTTACTTTCTCGGGTGATACGCGTAAAGCTTCTTCTTGAGATAAAGCGGGTGAAGCGGGTTTTAATCCCGAGGTCAGCAGCATGTGCTTTGTATCAAAGCCCTTTCTATGAGCACCACGTATTGCGGCATCAAGGTAGTAGGGTGAAATAGTGTGGCTTTTCGCGTTCATGGCATCATTTACAATGTTATTTATAGAATAGAGACGTCCTTTTAAGGTACTTATTTTGCGTGTTTTAGCGCATAAATCAAATAATTCGTCCGTTTATGTTAAGTATTTTGCCGCTTAGGGCATTGTTCTATACTTCTGCTTAGGCCAATATTTAGGTTAAAGCATACTATGATGATGGAAGCTGAATAAAGAGGAGATACTAGTGGATATTAAAGGTGTACCAGCAATCGTAACCGGTGGCGCTTCAGGTCTAGGCGAAGCAACAGCAAGATATCTTGCCAGTAAAGGCGCTAAGGTTGCCTTGCTAGATGTACAAATAGACAAAGCGGAACTTGTGGCTAAAGACATTGGCGGTATTGCGATTCAATGTGACGTGACAAATTCAGACAGCGCGGAGCAAGCACTAGCAACGGCACGTGAAGCGCATGGAGCCTGTGGTATTGCCGTAAATTGCGCGGGTATCGGTTCTCCTGCACGTATCTTAGGTCGCGACGGGCCTATGTCGTTAGATTTTTTCAGTAAAGTCATTCAGGTTAACCTGATAGGCTCTTTTAACATCTTACGACTGGCGGCTGCTGATATGCAGACACGCGAAGCGAATGCGGATGGTGAACGAGGTGTGATTATATCAACAGCATCTGTTGCTGCATTTGAAGGGCAAATTGGCCAAGCAGCTTATTCGGCTTCTAAAGGCGGTATTGTAGCGATGACATTACCCGCAGCACGTGAATTGGCTAAATATGGAATTCGTGTTTTGGCTATCGCACCAGGGTTATTCATGACGCCAATGATGGAAGCATTCTCCCAAGAAGTTCAGGACAGTTTAGCGGCTACCTTACCTTTCCCATCACGGCTTGGAAAGCCAGAAGAATTTGGTCGATTGGTGAAAGATATTGTTGAAAACCCCATTCTCAACGGTGAAGTGATTCGTATCGATTCTGCGTTAAGACTCGCGCCAAAATAAAAAATAAATTGAATAGTTGAGTGAATGATATGAGCAACATCCATATGAATGAACAAAATGAAGAACTTGATATCTTTCGGGATATGGTAAAAAAAGCACTTCAAAAAGAAATTGCGCCGTATCATGGTGACTGGGAAAAAGCAGGCATTCTACCTCGCGATATGTGGAATACTTTGGGGAATGCTGGGCTGCTATGCGTTGATCTGCCTGTTGATTACGGTGGTAGTGGAGTAACCTTTCGCTTCTCTCAGCTGATTCTTGAAGAAATTGCACGTCTTGGTTTTGTCGGGCTTGCCGGCAGTGTTGCGATTCAATCTGATATTGTCGCCCAGTACATTTTGCACATTGGTAGTGATGAACAAAAACATCAATGGTTACCGGGGATGTGTAGCGGAGAAGTCGTGACTGCCATTGCCATGACTGAACCTGGCGCAGGGAGTGATTTGCAAGGTATGCGAACCACTGCAATTGCTGAGGGTGATGACTTTATTATAAATGGCTCGAAGACCTTTATCACTAATGGCGTGAATGCTGACATGGTGGTAGTTGCCGCTAAAACAAACCCGAAAGCAGGTGGGAAAGGCATCTCTCTTTTCTTGGTCGATACAAGGCTACCGGGTTTTAAGAAGGGCAAAGCGCTCGATAAAATTGGTCAGCATGCGGGCGATACGGCAGAACTCTTTTTTGAAGATCTTCGTGTGCCTAGTAATGCACTATTAGGTCAGTTAAACCATGGCTTTTTCTACTTGATTCAAGAATTACCTCGAGAGAGATTGGCAATAGGTTCCAGTGCGGTGGCTGCTGCAGAAGGTGCGCTTGAATGGACGGTGGAATATGTTAATCAGAGAAAAGCGTTTAATAAACGATTGAGTGAATTTCAAAATACCCGCTTTAAACTAGCTGAACTTAAAACTGAAATTGAAATTAATAAAGCTTATTTGAATCAATGTGTTGGCCTATATGAAGCAGGTAAAATGGATGTTGCGACGGCGGCTACGGTAAAACTAGCCACCACTGAAATGCAATGCAAAGTAATGGACGAATGCCTTCAGCTATTTGGTGGTTATGGTTATATGGCTGAATACCCGATTGCCAGAGCCTTTGTTGATGCTCGCGTGCAAAAAATCTATGCGGGTACATCTGAAATAATGAAAGAAGTGATTGCGCGTGATGTGCTAGGGCATTAAAAGTAGCAATTACAAGATTAGTTAATAGGCGTTATACATGACTTAAGCATCT
>ENA-OSET01002342-OSET01002342.1-sediment-metagenome-genome-assembly--contig:-NODE-2342-length-18438-cov-3.240455_pt1 | contig 18438 bp, 13 predicted proteins | sample MGYA00237882_ERZ534229 | MGnify/ENA primary metagenome ERZ534229 (study PRJEB26408, sample SAMN06266212) | sediment metagenome | isolation source: Hudson Canyon methane seep mesocosm | place... | reverse complement strand
TTATAATCATTCTTTATACATTCCGAAAAAGGCAATGATTTTGGGGGAGAAAATACATATACTTTTTTAACAACATTTTTTCTTTTAAATTCTTTAGGGTTTGAAGGTGGCTGGAACTTTGCAAGTTGGAGTATAAGTGCGGAGTTTGTGGCGTATATTATTTTTTACTTTTTAATCTATTTTATTAATAGCAATAGAAATATTTTTTTCATATCAATATTAATAGCAATCTTTACCTATCTAGTATCTTATTTCTATTTTGGTGTTTTTACCCCATTTACCTCGGATTTTGGTTTTCTTCGGTCTATTCCTGCATTTTTATTAGGTGTTGCTTTATTTATTTTTTATTCTAAGTTCCCGCTTAATAGTAGTATTTACTTACAAGAATTTATGGCTGCCTTATTTTTAGTTGTTAGTATCTCATTAAGCTCTGTTAATACTTGGTTTTCCTATCTGGCAATAGTGTCATTTATTTATTGTGTTTATGTTTTTTCTAGCAATAGAGATGGTTTTTTGGGTCGGTTATTGAGTATGAAATTCCCAAAATTATTAGGTAAGTATTCTTACTCTATCTATATGACACATATGTTAATTGTTATTGTTGTTGAGGATTTCATAGAGCATATCTTGGGCTTACCATATAAATCAATACATGGTCTAGGTGCTTTATTGATCAACACGGCCTTGCTGATTGTAGTGATTACATTATCACACTTTACATTCAAATTTATTGAAAAACCCGGCCGGGACTTTGGGAAAACTATGATAAATCGCGGGAAAGGAGTGCCTGTCTACAGGAGCTAGTTAGTATATTTTCTCTGGTTCAAAGTGGTCAAGCTTAAATAAAATTATCATTTTGATGACTTTATAAAAGAAGTCAGTTTATACAATGGATATAGGAATATGGATAACCCGTTAGTAAGTATTATCACGCCTACCTATGAGCGAGAAGACTTTATAGAGGAAGCAGTCAATAGCGCACTTGGGCAAACGTATAAAAATATTGAATTATTAGTTATCGACGATGGATCAACTGACGGCACTGTTGACAAGCTTAAGCAATATGAAAGCGATCCTCGCTTTAATTATTTTTACCAAGACAATCAGGGGCAGTCTACGGCAAGAAACAAGGGACTTTCCATTGCCAAAGGAGAATTTGTTTGCTTTTTGGATTCAGATAATCATTGGGCTAAAAACAAAATCGAGGAAAGCCTAAAGTTGTTTGAAATTTACCCTGATACAGATATCGTCTACGCCAATGTGACTCTTATTGATGAGCATGGTACTGAAATATCGACTGAAAACATGACTCGGCATAGTGGAAATATTTCAAAATATTTGTTAAGAGATAATTGCGTTAGCTTCAATACGGCTATGGTAAGAAAAAAATCTATAGATGAAATCAGTGGGTTTGACTCTACTTTAAGAAGGGCTGATGACTATGATTTTTGGTTACGCCTTTCTGCAAAAAACAAATTTTTATATGTCCCTCAGTATTGGGCATATTATCGTGTTATGGAAAACCAGATCTCTTCAAATAAAGATGCTCGATTTGAAGCTAATGAACTAATAATGAACAAATTCATTAGTAAAAGTGAACATCAACTTAAAAGTAAAGATATAAATCAGAGTAGGGCATATTTTTATAACAGAAGAGGGCGGTATTACGGTTCAGAAGGACGAACTTTTGAAGCAATTAGGGATTTTATTAAAGCAATACGCCTATATCCTTCGTTTAAAGGGGCTTGGCGTGGATTGTTTAAATTGTTTATGCAGCGTTAAACTGATGATAATTTTGTTATAAATTAGTACCTATTTGGTCTGTTATTTTAGTTTGTGTAAGGGTTACATCAAATGTGTGGGTTTGCAGGGTTTCGGTTAGTTAAGCAGGGCTTGTCGACTCCCCCTGAGCAATTATTAAATAAAATGGCTGATGTTATTACACATCGAGGGCCGGATGATGATGGAATCTGGTTTGATAATACACATAACATTGGTTTGTGCCACCGGCGATTAGCTATTCAAGATCTATCACCGTTGGGTGCGCAACCTATGCGCTCATCGAACGGTCGTTATGTTATTGCTTTTAATGGAGAAGTTTATAATTTTCTTGATCTCAAGAAAACATTAGAGCTTGATGGTACTGTGTTTCAGGGACACTCTGATACAGAAATCATGTTGGCCTGCTTTGAAAAGTGGGGCTTATTGCCCGCGCTTGAAAAGTTTGAAGGAATGTTTGCTTTTGCTTTAGTAGACCGGCAAGAAAATACCTTACATCTTGTTAGAGACCGAATGGGTGAAAAGCCCCTCTATTATGGGTGGCAAAAAAATAATGCATTTGTATTTGGCTCAGAGTTAAAGTCATTAAGATGTTTTCCTGAGTTTGATGCTGAAATTGATAGAGATGCACTGGCTCTATTACTTCGTCATAATTATATTCCTGCGCCTTACAGTATTTATAAGTCGGTTCGTAAACTTGAACCAGGTTCCGTATTGACCCTCAGTCTTAGTAGCAATCGCAGTGAGCCCATTATTGAGCGTTATTGGGATTTACCATCAATTTATGCTTCTACCGACATTATTACTGACAGACAATATGCTGAGAGCGAATTAGAACGTTTAATTAAGCGCTCAATAAAACAACAAATGATATCAGATGTGCCTTTAGGTGCTTTTCTGTCAGGCGGAGTAGACTCGTCAGCAGTCGTTGCATTAATGCAAGAGCAGTCTAATAGACCTGTAAAAACCTTCAGTATTGGCTTTAATGAACCAAAATATAATGAAGCTGAGTTTGCAAAGAGTGTTGCGCAGCACTTGAAGACAGATCATACCGAGTTTTATGTAGATGCGCATGATACCTTAAACGTTATACCTGATTTACCCTCAATGTTTGATGAACCCTTCGCAGATTCTTCTCAAATACCGACTTACCTTGTTTGTAAAATGGCAAAAAAAGAAGTGACGGTTGCTTTATCTGGTGATGGAGGGGATGAGCTATTTTGTGGTTATGAACGCTTTTTCAGTAATGTTAATCGCTGGAAAGGAAAGCAGAACCCATCGTTAGTTAGTATTATTAAACAGCTATTAATTAATAAGGTTCCTCCTTCTATTTTTGCTGCGGTTATACAAATGATTGTACCATCGCAAAAGCATTTATCTAAGCAGCATATTGTAGAAAAACTGAATACAAATAAAAGCATAGCGTCGGCCTCAAGTTTACAAGAACAATACACAAACAGCATTTCATACTGGGTTAATCCAGCTACACTGGTAAAAGGTGCTAAAGAAAGTAAAACATTTTTGAATTCACAATCTGTTGCAGGCTGCGGTGGTGACTTGTACCGAGAGTTGATGTTATTAGATTCAGGTAGCTATTTACCAGACGATATTCTTGTAAAAGTTGATCGTGCTGCGATGTTTACAAGCTTAGAAACACGAGTGCCTTTTTTAAATCATAAAATTGTTGAGTTCGCAGCCAGTATTGATAGCTCGCTAAATACAGATGGTATTACAGGTAAGCATTTGTTGAGATCAATTTTATATAAGTATGTACCTAAGGCGCTAATTGAAAGGCCCAAGAGGGGGTTTGCTGTGCCTCTTGAATATTGGCTACGCAGTGACCTAAAGCAGTGGGCGGCAGATTTACTTCAAGAAGATAAGATCAAGAGAGAAGGTTATTTTGACGAAAAGGTCGTTTCAAGACTTTGGAATGAGCATCAAAGCGGCTTAGTTGATCACTCATTTCATTTGTGGGGAATTCTAACGTTTCAGGCTTGGTTAGACAGTACGAATAATATTACAACTACTGGTAATGTATAAGATGCCCCAGGTTGGTACATACAAGCGTCATCAAAAAGAAGAAGTGATTGCTTTAATGGGTGGGCTTCCATTTAAAGCAGATATTTGGGATTGGCAGTTTGAAAGCAACCCGTTTGGTTATGATTTTGATCCTGTTGTTCTTGAAGAGGCTGGGCAAATAGTTGGTTTTAATGCGGGAATGGATATTCAGGTTTATTTCAATGGCGAAATAGTACCCGCATTATGGAGTTGTGATTTTTTTGTTCATAAAAATTACAGAGGAAAGGGCATAGGCCAGGTTGTTAAAAATGAGCAGATTAAAAAATCTGACATGATTATGTCGTTTGGTATAAGCAATATGGCGGCACCTGTTTTATTAAAAAAAGGGTGGGTGGCTAATAAGGATGTTGCACTTTTTAAACGATATAAAAAAATCGATTCTGCTAAAAAATGCCTGCTTGTCATATTACAGGTGTTGAACAAGTTACTAGGTTTTTTACATTCTAGTGGTAAGTCTGACTCTGAAATCATTACAACGCATGAATTATCCAATAAGCAAGAAATTGATCGCCTATGGAATAAGGTGAAATCTAGTTATAAAAAAATAGTAGTTCGGAATTATGACTACCTACACTGGAAATATGAAAAGCACCCCTTAGCTAAGTATCTTTTTTTAGAAGTTCGGCATAATAATGAGCTAAAAGCTGTCGGAGTTGTTAGAGAGCATAACGGACAGGTGAAATTAATAGATTTACTTGCACATGCAGATGATTCGGCATCAAGGTTATGTATTATTAAGCAGTTAGAAATAAATTTTCCGTCGAGTCATTTATTTATTTGTACAACGACAGATCATTTACTTCAAAAATCTTTTTTAAGCCTTGGCTATTTTAAAGCTTGGGATAAACCTCGATTTTTTGTACGTGCAGAACATGATAATCAAGAAGGAGCGATGGATTGGTTTTTGATGACAGGGGATTCTGACGGAGAGTTGCTTAGTGCATCTTCTGATTCATATTCCATTATTGCTGATAACGGTGTTGAATGAGTTGTATGACAAAGTCTAATCACATGCCTGGCCTAGTATCGATTATTACGCCAACCTATAATCGGGCACATTACTTGAAATATGCTATTGATAGCGCGTTAGCTCAATCGTATACAAAATTTGAATTAATTATTATTGATGATGGGTCGACTGATGCTACAAGAGAATTGGTGGCATCCTATTTAAGTGATGAGCGTATTAAGTATGTTAAGTCTGAAAATAAAGGGCAGGCATCAGCTAGAAACCTTGGTTTAGAGTATGCGCAAGGTGAATTCATTAGTTTTTTAGATTCAGATGATCGATGGTTTACAGACAAACTAGAAAAATCTGTCAGCATTCTTAATAATAATCAATCGTTTGATATTTTATATGCTGATCGCTTAACTATAAACAGTACAGGCGAAGGGGTTGTAACCTCAACCTATAATATTAAGCGTTACACTGGGTGGGTTTCAAAATATTTATTAAGAGATAACTGTATTAGCTTTAGTACAACCTTAGTTCGTCATAAATGCTTTGATGAGATGGGAGGGTTTAATTCAGACGACCGCCTTAATGAAGACTATGATTTATGGCTACGATTTTCTACTCAATACCAGTTCTATTATTTAAAAGATAACCTTTCTTTTTATCGCGTATCTGAGGGGCAAGTTTCAGATAGTGCAGAAGTTCGTTTGGCTGCGAATGAGGCCTTGTTAAAAAAGTTTCTTAAAGTACATTCAGACCTATTGTCACAGAAGGATATAAAGCAAGGTTGGTGTTATTTTTATACGCGTAAAGGTAATTACCTTTATGAGAATGGGTATTTAAAAGAAGCATTTTTAAATTATATTAAAGCGTTAAGCTTTACTGTTTTTTTAACATATCCATGGGTATCACTTATTAAGCTTGTGATGATTAGAAGAAATAGACAGGTTATGGATTAGACTGGCTATGGATAAAATTATAATAAAAATTATAAATAATGATCGTGAGTTCAAGTCTCTACGTGATGAATGGATACAGCTGTCTGTTGAGTCTGATGCTAACCCTTTATTTTTAAGTTGGGAGTGGCAGTATACTTGGTGGAAAACCTGGTCTGAGAACTTGTCTTTACAGTTATTTTTACTTACCGCATATCATGATGGAAAATTGATTGGGGTAGCGCCTTTATATATTGATAATATTAATATTATTAAAGGGGTTCCCATTAGGCGGCTTCAGTTTATCGGTAATGCATGGCGCAAAGCGGATACTGTTAGAACTGAGTACCTTGAGTTTATTGCCTGTAGTGAATATTCTAGAGGGGTCTGTGAAGCGTTTTTAAAATTTATCAGTTTATCTGATTGTTGGGATGAATTTTTAATCTGTGATTTGGTTGAAAGTTCGCCTACATTTGCAGCGATTAATAATAAGGATATTATAGGTAACTGGCATGTTTTTAAGCGCGACTCTGAAGCTGGGGTTAATATACGAACAGTAGGGAACTTTGCACATTATCTAACAACGTTAGGTAAAAATATGCGTTTAAAACTGTTTAACCGACGAAAAACAATTGCGGAAATGGGAGAAGTAAATGTCCACTCTCTTAACCGCTCTGAAGTTAATCAGTTCTTTGTTTACTTAAATAAGTTTCATCAAAAGCGCTGGGGGAGAGAGTGCTTTAGTGGGCAAAGTCTGGACTTTCATAAGTCATTTATTGAGCGAATTGAAGATGATGATCGTTTAAAGCTGAGTCTGATTGTTTTTGAAAGCAAGGTTGTCTCAGTTTTGTATAATATTAAGATGGGTAATCAAATATTTAACCTTCAGGCTGGGTTTATTGAAGACTTCAATAACAAAATATCTTTAGGGACATTGCACTTAGGGTATTCAATTGAACAGGCATTTAATGATGCAAAGATAACAAGTTTTGATTTGTTAGCAGGCGAAGGAAAGAACTCATTTTATAAAGAGAAGTATAAAGGTGAAGGTGTTAACTTTCTTACTATGCAGATCGTTCGCAAAAAAAGACTTAAATTCCTTTATAAAATATTTTTCATTTTGCCTAAAGAATACCGAAACTACTTATCAAAGTGCTTATTATCACGATGAATACGAATAATCAAAACGCCCCATGACAATTATTAGAGTAATTACAAAAGATAGCGGTGTTGGCTTAAGAAAAGATTTGGGGATTATAAAAAATATCCTTTCAAGTATGCCTGGTTTGACTATAGAAAGTGTCTATATTGATCCTGCATTATCAAAAATTAATGAATACAATAATTTTTTACAACGTAATAAACGAAAATTACCTCCCGCTGTGAGTCGTCTTCTATCTAGCTTTGAATTATATTTCAGTACGCTAAGACAATGCTCGAATGTAGACATCAATATTTTCTTAGAAAATATTGAGCCTCAATTTTTAGCTAAAGCAAGTTTTAATATATTGATTCCAAATCAAGAGTGGACAAATGATGGTAGCTTTAATTATTTGCCTTGGATCGATTTAGCTTTATGCAAAACAGAGCATGCCCAAAAAATATTTCAGCCACTGTGCAAAGATGTTATATACACCAGTTTTACGAGTGAAGATAAAAAAAACGATGAGCTAACTCAAGACTATAATTTATTATTTCACTTAGCAGGCGGAAGCTTGCAAAAAGGAACGGCTAAATTAGTTGATGCTTGGTCTAAAAGACCTGACTGGCCACTTTTAAAAATCATCCAACACCCTAAAAACCAGATGAAAATAAGCTATGATAATATTAGCTATATTTCTGGTTTTGTTGATGATGATGCATTGAATAGCATTCAAAAAAGCCATGGTTGCCATTTATGTTTATCTGAAGCTGAAGGCTTCGGGCATTCGATTGTTGAGGCAATGAGCGCTGAGGCCTTGGTTATGACCACGAATGCACCACCGATGAATGAGATAATTAACGAGAGTAGGGGGCTTGTTGTTGATTTTGAGCATAGCGCCCCACAAAGACTTGGTAGAAAATATATAGTGTCGGATTGCGCGCTTGAGGCTAAAATTGATGAATTGTTAGGTATGAGTACTTCAGACAAACGGTTAAAAGGCCGTAATGCTCGCCAGTGGTTTTTGGAAAATGATGATTTCTTTAAGAATAAATTAATTGAAGTTATTGGTCAGTTATTATAGTGGTTCATTATTTATAGTTGTTCAATATTAAATATCCGGGATGTAGAAATTGCCAATTTTTAACTTAACTAGCTGTTTAATTTTATTTGCAGCACTCTTTGTTGTTTTAGGTGATACGCTTTCAAGTTTGTTTGGTAGATGGCTAAGAATGGATGAGGCTTATTCTCATGGCTTTTTAGTTGTTTGTATTGTTTTGTACCTTGTATATTTAGAAAAAGAAAAAATAAAAAATATAAAAGCTACTCCTTCTGTATTTGCAGGCATTACCCTGTTTTTTACGGTACTTCTTTTTGCTGTTTGCCAAAAGCTTGGTATCGATGTTTTACAAGAAATGTTACTGCCTATAATAATATGGCTTGCCTTCACGACTCTTTTTGGATGGTTGTTAGGGCGTCTATTGCTCGTCCCCATTTTATTTCTATATTTTGCAATTCCTTTTTGGGATTATTTAGCCTATCCCCTTCAGTTATTAACCGTTTTTATAAATGAATATTTACTTATTGTTTTTTCAATCGATGCAGTAATTGACGGTGTGTTTGTAACTTTACCGAATACTGGCGTATTTGAAGTGGCACATGGTTGCTCAGGGTTGCGCTATTTAATTGTGGGCTTAACCATTACTTGTTTATTTTCCATATTAAATCTTAGGCAATGGAAATATAGGGTGCTGCTTGTTGGAATAGCATTGCTATTTAGTTTGGTCGCTAATTGGATAAGAGTGTTCTTGTTAATATTTATCGGTTACAAGACCAATATGACGTCTTCATTAATTGCAGATCATGAGTTCTTTGGTTGGGTTGTATTTGCTTTGTCACTTGTTCCTGTTTTTGTTATTGCAAATCGCTTACAGGGTGTTGATAACTTGGTAGAAGAGTCTCTTGCTATTACCTCTTCGTCAGATCATACGCAAGGAAATAAAGCTACGCGAAGTTCTTTTGTTGCACTCGGTTTTATTTTATTAAGTTTAATGCTCCCGTATGGATTATTTAAGGCAGACCCTGCCACTGAGAGTTTTCAAGCATCAAATATTAGTTTTGAGAATTTGGCGGGTAGCTGGAAGAAATTAGCCGTCAATGTGGGTGAAAATTCATTTTCAAGTATGAAAGGATTTACACACAAAAATATAAATAATTTTTATGATTCAAATAATAATATTATTTCTTTGAACCTTTTTGTGTACCCCGCACAGTCTCCAGGTAAAGAGCTTATACAGTATTCAAATAAAGTGATTGATAGTCGTCGATGGATGATTTCAAGGAAAATGAATATTGATGTAGGTGGGGCTCCTTTTGTTTTAACTGAGCTCATAAATCGCGATACCAACCGTTCATATATTATTTTATATTCTTATTACGTATCGGGATCTTTATTCAATGATCGTGTATTAGCGAAACTTGGAGGGCTCAAGGGGGTTATTAATGGTCGTTATGATGGAAGTCTAATTTTATTAAGTCGTGCCTGTGACCTGAGTTGTGAGAGCGCTGAAATTAGCTTGATTAACTTTTTAAAAATAAATATTAGCTCTTTTACAAGTTCAATAGATACCTCTTTAAACCTCTAATTAATTATAGTGAAAAATACGTTTCATTATTCTATAGATGATGTGTCGAAGTATTTAACAGTGCACTGTCTTAAGATTGTAATTGATACTTTTTATTAAGTCTAAGTCATTGAATTTAAGGTAAAAACATATTTATGGTTTATAATCTGCTTATATAATAGTGAAAGGTCTGATTATAAATAATTATTAAAGTGAGTAAGAGTTATGTTAAGGAAAGCTTTGTTAGCCTGCGCAGTGAGCGCTATGATCGTACCAGCAGTCGCTAATGCTGGATTTGTAATTAATGGTGGAACAGCTGGTCAGATTGGTGATTTTGGCGCACCAGGGCACGATTCTAAAATAGATAATGACGTGGTCATTTCTGAATTTGGTGTTGGTACTGTTTTAGATGGTTTCTTTGGTGCTAACATCTCCATTGATCAAGACACTTCATTGAATTTTGAATTTATTGGTAAAGAAGCGGGTTACACAACTACTTTTTCTTTTGCTGGAAATAGCTTTACTAACAACGATGCAAAAGGAACTTCATTTAATGTTATGAATCTTCTTGCCAGCGCAGTGCTAGATTTTAGATTTGATGTTACAGAGAGCGGTGCGTTTGTAGTTAATGGATCTAACAACGATAGCATAACGGGTGGTTTTGCTGACTTTTGGGTTATGCAGGAGCTAGATGGTTCTTTGTTAATTGCATTTGATGATGGCGGTGCAAACCCAGATGATGATAACCATGATGATATGGTAATTCGTATTTCTCAAGTTCCAGAGCCAGGTACATTGGGCTTAATTGGATTAGGTTTAGTTGCAGCAGGTGCTGCACGTCGTAAGACAGCTTAATTTGATTCTTGTTGAAGGTATTGCCTCTTAGGTGATACCTTTTTATTCCTCTTTAGTACTCTATTCTTTTATTTCTCTTTCCAGCCAAGCTCTTTCTAGTAATAAATAAGTCAGTCAATAAGTAATTCACAATAGATAACGTATCGTAAATTGGTTTACGTTCTAGCTTAGTCTTTCTGTGTTTGACTAAGTTTGGGTTGCTAGTGATTTTAGATAAAGCTATTTTTACGGTAAATTAGAAAACGAAAAGATACCTCCGTTTTCTAATTTAGATGAAGGTATTGAACGCTAATTAAATGATGACAGTATCTTATCGGCAGCTGCTACATCGCCCTGTGATTTATAGGCTTCTACTAGATGCAAACCTATCTCTTTAGTCTCAGGTGAAAGCTCATGAGCCTTCTTAAGTATTTTTATACTATCCTCAACCTTGTTGTTCTTAAATAGAATCCAACCATAGGTGTCAGCTACTGCTGCTGAATCTTGTTTCAATTCATAGGCTTTTTTAGCGGTAACTTCTGCTGCTTTATTATTTGTTTCAAAATATAGCCATGCAAGATTATTTAGAGCAACTACATCGTTTGAGTTTATTGAAGCAAGTTGCTCATAAAGTGAAATGGCTTTTTGTTTCTCATTAGATGCTTGGTAGTGTAGCGCTAATAAGGCAAGAGCTCTTGGGTTCTCTGGGGCTTCTTTATTCCATGCTTTTAGGTGTTCAACAGATTTAGTTTTCTTGTTTCCAGCCTTTAATGCGTTATATAGTTTTATGTTAATTTTATCACTGTTGTTTTTAGCCTTTGCTAAGGTATAAGCATCAGCTGCACGTGCGTGATCTTTTATGCTGTTGTAATAATCACCTTCGAACTCATACGGTAGCTCTGACTCTGAATGAGAAATTTTTAATTCACGCAGGGTGCTGATAGCACTATCTTCCATATTTTTCTTTAATTCTACTTTTGCTAGCAATAATCCTAATTTCAAACTGTTAGGTAGTTTCTTTCTGGCTTCTTTAGCTATTTGAAGGGCTTTATCAGTATCGTTGTTGGCTACTGCTGTCTGAACGCCAATGTTATAAATGGCTTCAATGGCGGGTACAAGTTGAGTGCTTTTATCTGCGCCTGTACTTAAGTTGTTTGTAATATTAAGCGCTTTTTCAATATCTCCTTTGCGGGCGTAAAGCTCTGCAATAGCAAGTTGCAATGCTTTATTATCAGGTTCTTTTTTTGCTAGTGACTCAAAAAATGAAAGGGCTCGGTCATTACTACCTACGCTTGAGTTAAGTGATAAATATTGAGTTAATATTGATGTATTATTGGGTTGTTTTGTTATGGCTGTCTCTAATGTAATTAATGCTTCTTGGTGTTTATTGAGCTTAACTTGTATGTTGGACAACACAGTAAGTGTCGATATATTTAAGGGGTCAACCTTTGTTGCTTGTTTTAATAGTAACTCAGCTTTCGCGAACTCTTGCCCGAAGCTTGCTAGTCCTGCTTCGGCTATTAAAGGTTCAGCTTTACTTGGAAATTTCTTTTTCCACTTTGATATCAAGGTTCGTGCTTTTGATGTTTGCTTGGCTTTGGCGTAAATAGCGACAAGTTGAAGGTTAGCTTTATGATAATCATCAGAAGACTCGTCAACTTTTTTTAGTTGCGAGATTGCGGCATCATTGTTACCCGTTTTAACGTAATAAGTCGCAAGCTTAACTCTTAATTTAGAATTTTTTGGATCAAGGTCTAGCGATTTATTAATGTACTCCAAGCCGGTTTTAGTATCACCGGATGTTAAAGAGGCTATTCCAAAAAGTGATAGTAATTGAGGGTCGTTACTAGATTTATCTAGCTTAGAAAGTATTTCTCTGGCTTCTTTAGGTCGTCTTAATTTTAGTTTTGTTGCGGCTAGTATTTTATTAGCTTCTTCAGAGTTACTGTCTTGGAGGTAGGTTGATAATATTTTTTCTGCCTCTACAAGGTCGCCAAGATAATACTTTGTAATTCCAAGAAGAATACCGCTCTCTGTATGACCCGGTGATTGGTCAAGAATAGATTCAAGGTCTGCTTCTGCTTTTTTGAACTCACCATTTTGGAAGTTCTTAATCGCAGACATATAAGTGCTTTTGGTTGTACCTGGGCTTGATTTGGCAAGGACTTCTTCATATACAAAGGCTTCAGCTGCCTTTCCTTGTTCTCTAAGAACAGTGATAAGGTCTGAGATGGTTTTGTACTTTTCGAAGGTCATGATGTCGTAGCTGCCAATATCTTCAAGGGCTTTTATATATGCCTCTTCAGATTCTGCCCAGCGCTTTTCGTATTGAGCTATTTGTGCTTTCCATAACCAAAGTTGTGGCGAGTTGGGCTCGATTTTTTCAGCGCTATCTATGAAATGTGATGTTTTGGATAGGTCTTTTTGTAGAAATGCTGATTTTGAAAGGCCAATTAGTGTGATAACTGAAGTGCTATCTGAGCTTAAGGCTTCATTTAAATAGTTCTCAGCTTTCTTGAATTGTTTGTTTGCAGTGGCAATATCTGCCAGTAAAACTAATTTTTTAACTTTTAACTCAGTATTTGTTGTATTAACTTCAGAAAGGATAGTAGAAGCTTCGTCAGCTTTTCTCTGAATAAACAAAGACTGAGCAAGAAGTATAGAAACTTCTTGTTTTATCTCAGAATTGGTTTTTATTTCAGGCGCATCACTATCTAAAATAGACTGAAATTGTTTCTGAGCAGAGCGTCCATCACCTGCAATAAGCAGGTTCTGGCCAACAATCATAAAAGGTTCTATCTTAGATTGCTGAAGCTCCATTGCGTTTCTTGCTTCAAGAATTGAAGCTTTTAACTGGCCTTGACGCTGATAAAATTCAGCCTGGTCAATATGGCTTAGGTATTGAATTTGCTCTTTCGACGGTTGTTTAGTGGATGATTCATCACCGCAACCCGTAAGAATAAATGCCGATAAGGCGAGTGACGTTAGTAACTTGGTCGGCCGTGAAAACTTAGTAGGTTGCGAAAACTGTTTCATCCTAAATTCCGTTTATTGAGTATTTTGATCGTTTGTTGTTAATTTATATTTATCAGTCAGGTTGTATAGAGTAGGGCGCGTGACCCCCAGCAGGCGTGCTGTTTGCGCCATATTATACTGTGCAACCTGTAGAGCATGTTGAATGGCGTGTTTTTCTGCCGTTTCACGCACTTGTCTTAGGTTTAAAACTGAATCAGTTGTATTGCAGGGTTCGCTAAGTTCTAGGTCGCTAGCAGTAACACGCTTACCTTCAGACATAATCGCGGCACGTTTGACCTTGTTGATCATTTCACGGACGTTACCCGGCCATTTGTGCTCACGTATGGCACCGATAGCCTCTTCGCTAAAGGTTAGATTGTTTCGGTCTAATTGCTTTGAGAAATTAATTAATAGAGACTGCGCTATTAATACTGCATCACCTTCTCTTTCTCTGAGAGGCGGTATATTAAGAGTGATCTCGCTGACTCTATAGTAAAGGTCTTCTCTGAATCTTGCGGTTGAAATAAGCTCATGAACATCTTGGTGTGTTGCACATACCACGCGTACATCAACAGGAATTTCTCTTACTCCGCCCACTCGCTCTATTACACGCTCCTGGAGGAATCGTAGAAGCTTGGCTTGAAGGGGCATAGGCATGTCGCCTATTTCATCAAGAAACAGGGTGCCGCCGTCTGTAAGCTCTATTTTGCCTTTTTTCATTTGGTTTGCGCCGGTGAATGCGCCTTTTTCATAACCAAATAGCTCACTTTCTAGCAGGTTTTCAGGTATTGCTGCACAGTTAATGGCGGAGAAGGCTTTGTCACAGCGTCCACTTAGGTCGTGTAGCGCTTTAGCAACCACTTCTTTGCCTGTGCCTGTTTCACCCAGAATAAGTGTTGTTACGTCTGCAGGGGCAATTTTTTCAACCGTGCGGCAGATTTTTAACATCTGAGGGCTGTTAGCAATAAGGCCTTTAAGTGTGGATGACTGTTGTGATTTGTTGAACTCGATATTTTCTTTTTCAAGCTCATATAATCTGAAAGCACGATTAACTACAAATGATAGAATATCTGCATCGAGTGGTTTCTGGTAAAAATCACAAGCACCATTACCCACTGCTTTAACGGCGTTTTCTTTTTCTTCTCGGCCTGTAACTACAATAATTTTTGTATTTGGTGCCAGCCTTAATATTTCATCAAGCAGGGCGAAGCCTTCTGTTGCACCGCCTGGGTCAGGTGGAAGACCGAGATCTAGGGTAACAACTTGAGGTTCAATACGTCTTAAAAGAGATAACGCTGAGTCTCTGTCGTCAGCAACATGTACTTCGGTATCTTCAAAACACCAGCGCATTTGACTTTGAAGACCCGGATCGTCTTCAACTATTAATAACTTTTTCTTCACCTGGTATCTACTTCCTTATTGGGTCTGGCGAGGTGCACTCTAGCCATAGTGGAGCCATGTTTGAACATAGAGTATAAATTAATCCAATGCTTTAAAACACCGTCTAAGTACTAAAATTCGATTCTATAGGGTGGGTATTTTAACGCTAAAACAGGAGCCTATAGATAGTTGGCTAGTTACATCAATGGAGCCTCCCATTTTCTTAATGTATTCTCGGCTTTGATAGGCGCCTATCCCCATACCGGTTAAGCCCTTTGTGCTTTCGAAAGGTTTAAATAGTTGATTTTTTATAAACTCTTCGCTCATGCCGCTTCCTGTATCTTGAATAAATAAAACGGCAAAACCAGGGGATGTTTTAACTGAAATAGTCACTTCGCCGTCTTTGTCGGTTGCATCTTGTGCATTTTGGATGATATGCCCTAGCACGGTATGAAGCTTTTCTTTATCGGCTTTGATATAAATTTTGTCTTTTGGATTAAACAATTGAGGTATCGGGAGGCTTTTTGTCTGATGTTCCTGTACTGCAATAAGTATCTCACCTAGTTCAATGTGTTCTGGCTCATCATCTACATCTGTGGGGTTTCTTATTTGCTTTAATAGGTAATTCATTTTTTGAACGGTGTGCTCAGTGGTTTTGACCATGTCATCGACAAATGCGGGGTTGGTTTTGTGCTTGTCCGCATTTTTAACCAGTAATGAAAGCTGGGCGATAATGGTTTTTAAATCATGCACCATAAATGCGGATGTTTTATTTACCGCTTCAAACTGTTTTGATTCGGCTAGCCGTCCCTGACTTTGGCTTTGTGATAAATAACTGGACGCCTGACGTGCAACAACTTTAATAAGGTCGTAATTTTCCCAGTTGAGTTCCATTCTTGTATAAGGTTGAGCAACCAAAACAAGACCCATAAGGTCATTACCAATAAAGAGCGGGATTATTAACCAAGGGTTAGGGTTATTTAAAATAATATCGGGAATTTCTAGCAGATTATAAGAAGTGGGGTCATTTATGTACTCATTTAAGTCAATAATCCAATCTTTCTCTTTAAAGTATTCGACAATATCTGCATTAGAATCAATTATATCGTGTTTAATCGTTGGGTTATTTAAATAGCCTTTTACAGAGAAGTTGCCATCATCATTTTTACACCAAAGAACCCCCGAATTACTTTCAACAAGCTTGGCTAGTATTCTGATAATTGTGCTGGGGAGTTCGGCCTCATCAGAGGTAAAAGAAAGTGTTTTTGTACTTTTTAGCCATTCTTCCCTGTAATCATACTTGTAGTGGAAAAAGTTCTGACTAATAAAAACCATTAATTTAGCTCTCAATTTGGGCGAGCCAAGAAGTAAAACCAGAACTGTTGCCGCGATAAAGAAGAATAAAATTTGTAGGGCATCACCCCAAGTGCCTCCAAAGGCCTTTAGGTAGTACCCACCCAGAGATATCGCGAGTAAGTAAAGGCCGGCCATAACTAAGGAGCCAGTATAGAAAATGACTTGTCGTGATACTTGAACGTCTATGGGCTGCTTGCGACTGTTAATCATTGTCACAGCTATTAATGGTGCGACTACTGCATTAATGGCACCTCTGGAATCCCACATGGAGGTGGATATTTCCTGGAATAAAAAGGCGTCGGCATACATGAGAAAGTCGTATCCAAAGATAGAGCCAATAGCGATAGATAAATACTTGATGCTTGAGCGGCCATAAATATTGGCGTTACGCCAGATTTGTTCAAGTAGAATAAGGCCAACCAGTGACAAAGCGATTTGACCGCCTAATAAAATCTTCCCTGAAATAAGCTCAATATCGGTGATGCCTTCAATTAACGTTGTTATAAGCATTAATAGAAGAATTAGCATTGATGCTATGGATAAATATCGACGTGAATTATCGATGTTGCTGTTAGGTATAAAGCGAATGCCTAAGAGTGCATACAGCACACCAAACCATGCTGCATTGCGTAATATCTCAAGAGAGTAACGAATATAAAATGCTGGAACATTGTAGTGTGACTGATATGCAAGAACACCCAGCCATAAACAAGTCATAACTGAAGCAAGAAATAATGAGCGGTCGGTATTTCGTCTTAAATAAGTTTTAGCAATATATGCAGAAACTAAAAAGTAGATACAGAACCCAGAGAAATGACTGAGCGTTCCAAAGGGTATTTCCATAAATTAAAGACCTTTGTACGAAACAAATGTCATTCCCGCGAAGGCGGGAATCCATAACACTGTATAGCGTAAAACAATGGATCCCCGCCTTCGCGAGGATGACGATAAGGTGAAATAGTGCTGTTTCTGGATGGGCACTAGTTAGTTACAAACCTTAATCATGCCTCTTCATTTCACGATAAAACCTAAATATCTCCTTTAACGGTCGTTTTACTTTAAAACCAAATGTTTGGTTAAAGCTGCGGCCATCGATAACGACTGGGTATTTAAAATAGTTAAGCAGAAATTGCGGAAAAATATTTAGTCCCAATACTTTAGTAATAAATTTTGGTAATGCAGGGGGTATCGAAGGTAGGGGAACCCGTGTGCAACCACTTAAGGCGAGTGCTTCCTGATAAGAAACCCAGTCTTCAGGGGCTACATTGTATATACCCGATTTGTTTTTCTCGTAAGAAAGTACAATGGCATCAGCCATGTCATCTATATGAATAAACTGCATAACAGGCGAGAAACCGGCCAAAACAGGGGCGTGTTTACTTGAAAGCAAAGAACTCATGGTGTTCTGAACACCAGGGCCTACTATGTTACAAGGGCGCAATATGGTGATGTTAAGGTCTCGGTATTTCCACAAATAAATGTTGGCCAGATTTTCTAGTTCCACTGAATCGATTAGATCCATGGTTAACTCGGCGGCTTTTAAAGGGGCTGTTTCATCAATAAGTGCTGGGTTGTAGGCATTAGCACCATATACATGGTAAGTAGACAGTACAATAACCCGCTTGATGTTATATTTGTGGCTTAACTCAAGTAGCTTTTGAGTGCCAAGCACGTTGGCGTTGTAGCGACGCATGCGTGTTTCTTCACTGGAGGTTATTCTACCAAGGTGAATAACACCATCGAACTCAAACTTTCGGAACAGGTCTTCAAATACGCGCTTATTAAAGTTTATCTGATAACTGGGAATATCATCGCTGAGATAAGTTTGCTTACGAAAATCAACGGCGACAATTTGGTAATCATTTCGCAGGCGATTAATAACCTGCTGAGCTAGCGCTCCTGCTGCTCCAGTGACTAGTATTTTGGGTTTTTTATTTTTTATCATTAGAAAAGCCTTTTTCGTTCACTTAGTCCTTTATCGATCAGGTCATTTATCACTGATTTAACCTGTTCAACTCGACGTGTTACTTCTTCCTCTCGCACATCTCCGCCCTCAAATTTCATTGGTTTTCCAAAATTTAGGCGTACTTTTGCAGGAAATATAACGGGGAGTGCTATAGGCACATAAGGAATTCCAAGTATCTTGGCTAAAGGTTTAATATTTGCGATAGCTGGAATGGTTTCTTCGCAGCCGACAATACCAAGGGGAATGATTGTGGCATCATATTTCATTGCAAGATGCATAAAGCCATTACCGAATCGTTTTAGTTGGTACCTGTCTTTATAGAGCTTACCAGAGCCTCTAATACCTTCTGGAAATACAATAACCGCTTCGTGGTT
>ENA-OSET01002341-OSET01002341.1-sediment-metagenome-genome-assembly--contig:-NODE-2341-length-18443-cov-3.180115_pt1 | contig 18443 bp, 11 predicted proteins | sample MGYA00237882_ERZ534229 | MGnify/ENA primary metagenome ERZ534229 (study PRJEB26408, sample SAMN06266212) | sediment metagenome | isolation source: Hudson Canyon methane seep mesocosm | place... | reverse complement strand
AAATTGAAACTGCAGCTGGAGAAAGAGTGGTTGCAAACGAAAGTATTGTAACCGAAAAAAAGAAAATTGTTGTTTTAGGTTCAGGACCAAATAGAATTGGTCAAGGAATTGAGTTTGATTACTGTTGTGTGCACGGAGTTTTAGCAGCCGCAGAATGTGGTTATGAAACAATTATGATTAACTGTAATCCAGAAACAGTTTCTACAGATTTTGATACAGCTGATAAATTATATTTTGAACCTGTTTTTTGGGAACATATTTATGATATAATTCGTCACGAGAAACCTGAAGGTGTTATTGTACAATTAGGAGGGCAAACGGCATTAAAATTAGCTGAAAAGTTAACTAAATACGGCATTAAAATTATTGGAACTTCTTTTGAAGCTTTAGATATAGCTGAAGATAGAGGAAGGTTTTCTACCTTATTAAAGGATAATAAAATTCCTTATCCAGAATTTGGAGTTGCAGAAACTGCAGACGAAGCTTTGGCTTTGGCAGATGAATTAGATTTTCCAATTTTGGTAAGACCTTCTTATGTTTTAGGAGGACAAGGGATGAAAATTGTTATTAATAAAGAAGAATTAGTAGAACACGTTGTGGATTTATTACATAAAATTCCAAATAATAAATTGTTATTAGATCATTATTTAGATGGTGCTATAGAGGCAGAAGCTGATGCTATTTGTGATGCTGATGGAAATGTTTATATCATTGGAATTATGGAGCACATAGAGCCTTGTGGAATTCACTCAGGAGATTCTAATGCAACTTTACCCGCTTTTAATTTAGGAGATTTGGTAATGCAACAAATTATTGATCATACTAATGTAATTGCAACAGAATTAAAGACTGTAGGTTTAATTAATGTGCAATTTGCAATTAAAGATGATACTGTGTTTATTATAGAAGCTAATCCAAGAGCTTCTAGAACAGTTCCTTTTATAGCGAAAGCATATAAAGAGCCTTATGTAAATTATGCAACAAAGGTAATGTTAGGAGAAAAGAAGGTAACAGACTTTAATTTTAATCCTCAATTAGAAGGTTATGCAATTAAGCAACCTGTTTTCTCTTTTAATAAATTTCCAAACGTAGACAAGCGTTTAGGTCCTGAAATGAAATCTACTGGTGAGAGCATTCTATTTATAGATAGTTTAAAAGATGATGATTTTTACGACTTATACTCGCGTAGAAAAATGTATCTAAGTAAATAAAATTGTTGAATAAAATATAAAAGCATCTCTAAAAGAGATGCTTTTATATTTTTAGTCTTTGCTGTAAAGCTAAATATGGCAATCTTCCATTTTTATGGTTTAAAAAAATTATTGTAACATTTAGCTGAATTCCTCTATAGTTTGAAGTAGAATTTCACAGCCTTCAATCAACTCCTTGTCAGAAATTGTTAAAGGAGGCGTAATACGTATGGCCTTGCTTTCAAACAATAAGAAAAATAAGATTAAACCTTTATCTAGGCATTTTAAAATTATTTTTTCAGCCAATTCACCTGTTTTAACAATGATTGCAAGCATTAGTCCTTTTCCTCTAATTTCAAGAATATTAGAATGTTTTAAATGATTTCTAATAATTTGTTCTTTTCGTAAACTTTCTCTAATTAATTTTTGTTCGCTAATTTCTTTTAATGTGGCGTTTGCAGCTGCAGCAATTACTGGATGACCTGCAAATGTTGAAATGTGCCCTAATTTAGGATTGTCTTTTAATAAACTCATATGATTATAAGAAGCAATAAAAGCACCTATTGGCATTCCACCTCCTAAACCTTTGCCAGTAATAATAATATCTGGAATAACATTATAATTTTCAAAACCCCAAAATTTTCCAGTTCTACCAATTCCTGTTTGTATTTCATCTAAAATCAATAGAGCTCCAACTTCCTTGCAACGCTCTTTAACTTTGGATAAATAATTGTTTTTAGGCTCAATAAACCCAGCTCCACCTTGAATGGTTTCTAAGATTACAGCAGCTGTTTTTTCTGTTATCTGTTGTAAACAAAATTTACAGTTGAAAGTAATGAATTTATTTCCGGGAATTAAAGGTCTAAAAGCAGCATTTTGTTTATCAACTCCAGAAACACTCATGGATCCTTGTGTATTGCCATGATAAGAGTTTTTAGCAGCAATAATTTCTGATCTTCCTGTAGCTCGCTTAGCTAGTTTTAATGCACCTTCTGTAGCTTCTGTGCCAGAGTTTGTGATATAAATAGTTTGTAATTCTTTAGGCGAGTTGGTTGCTAATTGTTTACATAGATCCACTTGGGGTTTTTGAATAAATTCTCCATAAACCATTACATGGGTATAATTATCAACTTGTTTTTTAATGGCTTCTGAAACCTTTTGATGATTGTGCCCCAAACTATTTGCTGAAACTCCAGCAACAAAGTCTAAGTACTTTTTGCCAGAAATATCATAAATGTAAGAGCCTTTTGCTTTTGCAATCTCAATAGCTAATGGGTGAGGAGTTGTTTGTGCTTGATATTTAAAAAAATCAGACTTCAAACTATGATTTTTTAGATGATAATAAAGGTTTCTTTTTACTATCTAATATAGCTGTTGGTTTGCGTAATTTCTTCTTTTTTTCAGGTGATTTTTTATTTTTATCTTTTATAAAAATATCGTCTTTTTTCTTTGGTTGTTCATTTCCTCTCCAAATGAAACCTTTTAATCTCCTATCTTCAGAGGGAAACATAGATGGAGGGTAGCTATTACCGTCTGAACTTTTTAAGTATTTTATAGATTCTATTTGGCCAGCTTCTAAGGTAAATTCAATATTGCTTGAAATTTCCTTGGTAATGGTTTCTAGCAGTTGCGTTTCTTCATTTCTATTAAAATATACGGATTCTGCATTTCCTTTTACTAATAATAATTTGAGCTTATTATTATAAAACTTACCATACATATTTCTGCCCTTAATTTGGTTGAAATCATCTTCAGAAATAGAATCTTTTGATATAATAAATGCATTGTTGAAAACTTTTAAGGAATCCAACTTTTCAGTTTCTACATTAGATTGCAAGTAAATACTATCACCAGTAATTTGATTTTTATCGGACCAAATTACAGGATCTCGGTACATTTTTGTATAACCTGTTTGCTGATTTGTATGAATGGAATCACATTTACCTTGCAAATCCGATTTAAAGATTTTAACATTGTGAAAGGTTCTAACAATTCTTTTTTCTGTTTTACCCGTTACTAAAATTGTATCGCCATGCACAAACATAGAGTCTTTATCTACTATAGAAATAGCAACTGCTTTTTTAATGATATAAAGTGAATCTTTTTTTTCGAATAGCTCTGCATAATTTCCTCGAGTAACAAAATTTTGCAAAGTATCAATTACTTCAATATTGTTAGTTGCTGATGCAAAACCCTTGTTTTTATCATAATATAAACTATCACCAACTATAGTTCTTTCTTTTAGAAAAAGTTTGGCATTTTTTGTAAAGTGAGAGATATCTGTTTTGGTATTATAAAAACCTTTTTCTGAGTATAATTTATTATCATTTTCTGTATTAGTTATTGTTGATGGCCCATACAAATAGGTTAATCCAGAATTGGTGTAATAGTCGAGATGATTTGAGGTAAGGTGATGCTTGGGATTTACTACTGTGACTCTTGTTGTAGCTGTGAATTTTTTATTTTCTAAATAATAATTGCCGTATTTACTTTTTAAAGTATTTGTTTCGTCTTTAATGATAGCGTAACTTTGATAATACAGTTTTTGGTTTATCCTATCAAACTGCAAAGTATCTGTAGTTAGTGTCATTGTAGGGTCTGTTAAGACTACATTCCCCCAGGAAAGAGCTTGTTTTGCATTAGCATCATAATCTGCATAATCACTGGTTTGTGTTATGGTGTCACCTTGTTGAATGAGGACATTGCCAATAGCCTTAAAAAAGTTTTGTTTTCTATAATATAAAGCTTGTTGGCATGTTAAATCTATCCCTTGGTGTTTCATTCTTACATTCCCAATCAGAACAGTAGCTCCAGGATACTTTTCTTCGTCAGCTTCTTGAATCTCAGCTTTATATTCAATTTTTCTTTTTTGCTTTTCGCTTTCTTGAGAAAAAGAATAAACTGTAATAAAAATGAGAATTAAAAAAAATATTCTTTTCAAGAGATTTGTTTTAATACAAAAATAATGAAAAGAATATTCCAAGTGTCTTAATTTTAAGATAAAACTATCTGATGATAGTTTGTTTTCTGTCTGGACCAACAGATACAATTTTTACAGGAACTCCTGTTTCTTTTTCTATAAAAGCAACATAGTCCATTAAAGTCTGAGGCAATTCCTCTGCAGAAGTCATTTTAGTTAAATCTGCTGACCAACCTTTAAATTCGGTATAATTCACAGAAACGTTTTCTGGTTCTATATTATAAGGAAGATGCCCAATTTCTTTACCCTTATAATTATACGAAGTACATACTTTTAGAGTCTCAAAGCCAGAAAGTACATCTCCTTTCATCATCATTAATTGTGTAACTCCATTTACATCTACGGCGTATTTTAAAGCTACCAGATCTAACCAACCACATCTTCTAGGTCTTCCTGTTGTAGCTCCAAACTCATGACCAACTCTTGCCATTGTAGCTCCATCTTCATCAAATAATTCTGTAGGGAAAGGTCCAGAGCCAACTCTTGTTGTATAGGCTTTAAAAATCCCAAAAACATCTCCAATTCTGTTTGGTGCAACACCCAAACCGGTACAAGCTCCAGCTGCTGTTGTATTGGATGAGGTAACAAAAGGATATGTGCCAAAATCAATATCTAACAAAGAACCTTGGGCCCCTTCTGCTAGAATTGTTTTTTTATCTCTTATGGCTTGATTTAAAAATTCTTCACTATCAATAAATGCTAATGTTTTTAATTTATCAATTCCTTTGATAAAGTCTGCCTCTAATTCCTCTAAGTTATATTCAATTTGAACATCAAAAAACTTTAGCATTTTAATATGCTTTTCAGTCAGAGCGTCGTACTTTTCCTTCCAGTTTTCTAATTCTAAATCTCCAACTCTCATTCCATTTCTACCCGTTTTGTCCATGTAAGTTGGGCCGATTCCTTTTAAGGTAGAACCAATCTTAGCTTTTCCTTTAGAGGTTTCTGAAGCCGCATCTAAAAGTCTGTGAGTAGGTAAAATTAAATGTGCTTTTCTAGAAATTAAAAGTTTAGATGTGTAATCAATTTTGTGTTTATCTAAATTTTCTAATTCCTTCTTAAAAATCACCGGATCTATAACAACTCCATTTCCAACAACATTTAAGGCTGTTTTATGGAAAATTCCAGAAGGAATTGTATGTAAAACATGTTTGTATCCATCAAAAATTAAAGTGTGTCCTGCATTTGGGCCTCCTTGAAAACGAGCAATTATATCGTAATTTTTTGTAAGCACGTCTACAATTTTACCTTTTCCTTCATCTCCCCATTGCAATCCTAGTAATAAATCTACAGCCATTAGTTGAGTTAATTTTATTTATTTTTTATGTGTTATGATTAAATTAAAAAAGAAATTAGTTTTTCTTTTTTGTTCCGTAAAAATAAAGTGAGTGATTGTGAATATCAATATCGAAAATATCTTCAATCGTTTTTTTGATGATTTGTATTCTGGGGTCGCAAAACTCCTTTACATCTCCAGAATCTGTAAATATTACATGATCATGATTTTTATCAAAATAACTTTTTTCGTATCTAGCCATAGATTGGCCATCAAATTGATGTTTTCTAACTAGTCCGCAGCCCAATAATAAATCTATAGTGTTGTACAAAGTTGCTCTACTAACTCTGTAATTTTTATTTTTCATTTTGATATATAAAGATTCAATATCAAAATGTTCATCTGCGTCATATATTTCTTGAAGTATAGCATAGCGTTCTGGAGTTTTTCTATGCTTATTTTCTTGCAAGTAAGATGTAAAAACCTTTTTAACTATTTCTTGGTTTTCAAAAGAATTATTCATGGTGTAAATATTTACTAAAGCACAAATTTAATGTTATTTCTGAATTAAAATAGATTTTTATAAGAATGATATTTACATTCTATTAACACGTTCTACTTTTTTAACTCCTTCTACTTTTTTGATGCGCTGAATTAGCTTATTTAACTGCGAACTATTTTTAACGTTTAAAGATATTTTTCCATCAAAAATTCCTTCATCACCAGAAATATTAATTCTTTGCAAATTAATACCTTGACTATTAGAAATAATTCTGGTTACGTTATTTACTATACCTTCATTGTCCACACCATTCATGTGTAAAACTGCTTTAAAGTCTTGCTTCGTAGAGTCAATCCATTTAGCTTTCATTATTCTGTAAGCATAATTAGATTGTAAAGAAATTGCATTGGGACAATTCATTTTATGAACTTTAATTCCGTCATTAATTGTTAAAAAACCAAAAACCTTATCACCTGAAATTGGATTACAACATTTAGAAAGTTTATAATCTAATTTTTCTTCTTCTTTACCAAAAACTAGTGCATCAAATTTAAAAGTAACTTCTTCTGTATTTTCGGTAAAATCTTCTTGTGAAGGACTCCTTCTTAATTTGGTTTTAAAAAAATTGAGAATTCTACTATTTCTTTGAGCAACAAATGCTTTTAATTTTGTGTTGTCTATTGCTCCATTTCCAATTCTGTAAAATAAATCAAAGCTAGTTCTCAATTTAAAGTAAACAACTAACTCGTTAATTGTTTTTTCGTTAAAAGGTATTTTTAAGTGTCTAAGTTTTCTTGTTAATATGGCTTTGCCTTCTTCTGCTATTAATTTTTCTTCTTCTTTTAAAGCAGCTCTAATTTTAGTTCTTGCTCTAGCAGTGATTACAAAGTCTAACCATCTGGCGTTTGGTTTATTTGTAGAGCTTGTGATAACTTCAATTTGATCTCCGCTTTTTAAAACATGACTTAAAGGTCTTAATTTACCGTTAACTTTTGCTCCTCTGCACTTTAAGCCAACATCTGTATGAATTGAAAATGCAAAATCTAAAGCAGAAGCATCTTTTGGCAGAGATTTTAAATCACCTTTAGGTGTAAAAACATAAATTTCTTTGGCATATAAATTTAGTTTGAAATCTTCAACAAAGTCAACTGCATTTATTTCTTGATTCTCTAAGGTTTCCTTTAGTTTATTTAACCAACCTTCTAAGCCACTTTCGCTATCTTCTCCCTGTTTATATTTAAAATGTGCTGCGTAACCTTTTTCTGCAATTTCATTCATTCTTTCTGAACGAATTTGAACTTCTACCCATTGTGCATCTGGCCCAACAACTGTAATATGTAATGCCTCATAACCTGTTGATTTTGGTTGAGAAATCCAATCTCGTAAACGAGCAGGATTTGGCCTGAAGTTGTCTGTAACTATGGAGTATATTTTCCATGCATCGTGTTTTTCATCTTCTGAAACAGGTTTAAATATTATTCTAATGGCATATTTATCAAAAACTTCATCAAAAGTTACATTTTGGTTTCTCATTTTTCTTCTGATAGAAAAAATAGATTTAAATCGTCCTTTAATTTCGTATTCAAAGTTTTCTTTATTTATGTCATTTTTTAAAGTATCAGAAAATCTTTTTAAATATTCTTTTTGTTCTTCTTTACTTTCTTTAATTTTAGTGATAATACTATTAAAAACTTCAGGTTCTGTGTATTTTAAACCTAAATCTTCTAACTCTTGTTTAATATTGTAGAGACCTAGCCTATGAGCCAATGGTGCATAAATGTATAGGGTTTCTGATGCTATTTTAACTTGTTTATGTGGGGGCATTGCGTCCATAGTTTGCATATTGTGCAACCTGTCTGCAATTTTTATTAAGATAACTCTTACATCGTCATGCAAGGTTAAAAGCATTTTTCTGAAATTTTCTGCTTGAATTGAAGCGTCTTGTTCTTTGTTTAAACGTGATATTTTAGTTAAACCATTTACAATTCTTGCAATGGTTTCTCCAAACAATTGCTCCATATCATCAATGGTATATGTTGTATCCTCTACAACATCGTGTAACAAAGCTGCTGCTATTGATGTAGCACCCAAACCAATTTCCATAGCTACAATTTTTGCAACAGCTATGGGATGAAAAATATAAGGTTCACCAGTTTTTCTTCTTTGATTAGAATGTGCATCAACAGCAATATCAAAAGCTTTTCTAATAAGTTCCTTGTCTTTTTTAGATAAAACTTCATAAGTACCTTTTAACAAATCTTTGTATCGATTTGCTATTTCTTTATTTTCCTCTTTTACTGTTGCTGTGTATTGCATAAGCTAAAAGCTTGATGGTGGTTAAATCATAAAGTGAATTTATGAATAACTATTTTAACAAACAAAGAATTTATATTTTATATTAGACAATGGATTTTCATTGGCTATTCTATAAATAAAAGGCAAAAATTAAAATTATTTTTCTAAATTGGTAATTCTATCTAGTAAAGTTGGATGTGAATAATGCATAAAAACATAGGCTGGATGTGGTGTTAAATTACTCAAACTATTTTTTGACAATTTTTTTAATGAATTGATTAATGGTTTACTAGCAAAAGTTTCTTTTGCATAATTATCTGCTTGATATTCAAATTTACGAGACATGTAGTTCATAAATAAACCTGTAACTTCTGATATTGGTGAATATAAAATTCCGAATGCAATCAAACCAATATGAAAACTTGACATAGACACACTTAAAGCTTCAGATAACAGCGGTGAATTTATAAATAGTGATAAAATAAATAAGCTTAATCCAGTTAGTAGGATAGAGGAGATCAAATTAAAAATGATATGTCTTTTTTTATAATGCCCAACTTCGTGGGCTAAAACTGCGACAATTTCATCTGTTTCTAAATCTTTAATTAAAGTATCAAAAAGAGTGATTCTTTTTTGTGAACCAAAACCAGAAAAATAAGCATTTGCTTTTGTTGAACGTTTGGAACCATCAATCACAAAAATATTATTAAGTTTAAAATCTACTTTTTTTGAGTATTTTTCTATTGCAAATTTTAATTCGCCATCTTCTAAAGGTTTTTGTTTATTAAATAAAGGTACAATTAGTTTTGCGTAAAACATGTTCATAAATAAAGAGAAAACCGCTACTAAAATCCATGCATAGATCCAAAAATTTGTTCCTGTAAGTTGATAAAACCAAATTATGAGTGCTAAAATTCCACCTCCAATAAAAGAAGACATTAACCAACCTTTTAGTTTATCAAGCCAAAATATTTTTTTTGTCGTTTTGTTAAAACCAAACTTTTCTTCAATTACAAAAGTTTTGTAGTAAGAAAAAGGAGTGGTTAAAAGATCTGATCCTAACATTATCAATCCGAAGAAAATTAAAGCAACAAGAATTGGGTGGTTTGTGAAACTTCTTGCAAAATCATCAATATATTTAAAACCATCAGCAAAAAAGAAACTCAAGGTTAAAACAATTGAAAATGTAGATGTTAAGTTAGAGAATTTAGCATTCGTTTTTTTATAGGCTTGTGACTTTTTATAAGCTACTTCATCATAAACATCTGCTAATTTTGTTGGAATTTCGTCATCAAAATGTTCAGAGTTTAGGAAGTCTAAAATTTTGTCAATAATAAAACTGATGGTTATAATTGAAATCAGAATATAAAAGAGGGTGTCAGGTTGCATTTAGAAATTACAATTTTAGCTGTTTTTGATTCTATAATCTTCTTTTTTGAAAATATTATTTTAAAAAACTCTTATGTGATTATTTATCTTTTTTACTTGCATACATAGCTGCACCAATAATACCCGCGTTATTTCTAAACTCCGCAACTTTTACATCTATATCTGTATTTAAATATTCTTTAATTTGATCATATTTTTTGCTTATGCCACCACCTAAAATGATGAGGTTTGGCGAGAAAACTATTTTAGCGTAAGACAATAAATCATCAAAACGAAGTGCCCATTGTTTTAATGATAGGTTTTCTTTTTTTCTTACAGAATCTGCAGTATAATATTCTATGATTTTTCCATCGGAATGCAGCATTCTTCCCAGTTCTAAGTTTGGGATTAATTTACCATTGTAAAATAAACCAGAGCCAATTCCAGTTCCAATAGTTATGACTAAGATTAAGCCTTTTTTATTTTTCCCTGCACCTAAACTTACTTCTGCCAAACCAGCTAAATCAGCATCATTACTTACATAAAAAGGAAGCTTACATTCCTTTTTAAAGAGTTTTTCAACTTTTACATTCAACCACTTTTCACTTAAATTTCCTGAGTGAATGCATTTTCCGTCAACAATTATTGTTGGAAAGCTACAACCTACAGCTTTTTCCCATTCAAAATAAGTTACTATTTCTTTAACTACTTTAGCAACAGCGTCTGGTGTTGCCGGTTTTGGAGTAGGAATTCTATGTCTTTCAGATAATAATTTTCCTGTTTTTGTATCTACAATTGCAGCTTTAATTCCTGAGCCTCCAATATCTATTCCTAGTACTTTCATAATATTAATTTTTAAAATCTCTTTGCCTCTTTGCTTCAAAGATAATAATTGCTGCAGCAACTGAAACATTCATAGAATCAATTTTGCCCTGCATGGGTATGTTTATATTCTGTCTTGCTTTTTTTCTCCAGATTGTAGATAAACCAATATCCTCTGTACCAACAACTATTGCAGATCCTGATGTGTAATTCTCTTTATGATATTCGTTTGAATTTTGTAAAGTAGCGCTGTAAATATTGATATTGTTTTTTTCTAAATATTCAATAATTTCCTCGGAAGTACCTAAGGCTATTTGATTTGTAAAAACACAACCAACACTAGAGCGTATAATGTTTGAGTTAAATAAATCTGATTTTGGATTGGCAATAAAAACAGCATCAATATTAGCGGCATCAGCAGTTCTCAATAAAGCACCTATGTTTCCTGGTTTTTCAATTCCCTCTGCGACTAAAATTAAAGGATTTTCTTTTTCTAAAATAATTTTTTTTAGAGAGCAATCCTTAGTTTTTGTTATGGCTATTATACCTTCAGTTGAGTTTCGATAAGCTATCTTTTGATATACTTCTTTTGAGATTTTAATACGATTGATGTTTTTATTAAATAAGTTAAAAACTTCCTGTTCTGATATTAATTCAGGATAAAATAGAATAGTCTCAAATTCAAAATTAGTATCTATTGCTAATGAAATTTCTCGTTTTCCTTCAATAATAAAGCGGTTTTGTTTTTTTCGCTCTCTAGATTTTTCTTGAAGCTTCAGTACGTTTTTAACATAAGAATTATGTATGCTCGTAATTTCTTTCATTAACACAAATATACCAATTGAATATAAAATAAGGCTCACATTTTGTGAACCTTATTATTTTATTGAATCATAATTTTTTTTGTGGCTATTTTCTTTTTCTTGGTATACATGGTAAGAAGGTAAACTCCTTTACTTAGATCATCGATTTTTATTTTTGATGAATTACTTGAATTAATTACATTATTTTTTTTGTACTCTTTTATAAGTTTTCCTTGTAAGGAGGTAATTCTAAAAGTTGGGCTTTGAACTTCAAAATTATAGTTAACTTTTAAATAATTTCCAGGTTTAATGGGATTTGGATACATAGATATCAATTCTGAATCAAAATTATTTACAAATGCTGTATTACTGGGATCAGCTTGAGCGTATAAACCTGTGCTTGTACCAACCAGTAATTCGTCATAAAACAAGCAATTTATTTCTGTTCCAACTGGATAGGAATATCCCAACGCCCAAGAAGATGCACTGCTAGTCAAGTAATAAATTTCATGATCTACTGCACAATATAATGTATTAGTACCATCATGAACAATAGCTTTACCTTGTTTGTTAATTGTTGCTGTTGAAGTAGGAAACCCTGAAGTAGTATTTACTGTCCATAAATTCGTACCACTTAAAGACTTGTAATAAGATACTGGGTGATTTGTACCTGCATCAGTACCTGTCGCGTAAACAGTATTTGTACTCGCATTGAAGTCTAAATCATTAATAGATACAACTATAACAGATCCTGTGCTTGTTCCTGATGAACTCATATCTTGAGATACATTCCAACCTCCAGACGTTTGTTCTAGCCTATAAATGCTATAACCAGAGCCAGCACCTGTGTAATCTACACCAACGTATGCTACAATTATACCAGATTCCACTGTAAATGAAATATCTCTAACGTCAACATCATTATGACCGGAACTAGTATGCAATAATATTTGATTCCAATTTGATCCAGCATCTTCAGAAACAAATAAACCACCTTTATCTGTGCCTTGAATTTCTACACCTGCAAAAATGATATTTTCATCAGAAGGAGATATCGTCAATGCTTTTATTTGTGTACCAACACTTGGGTAATTGTAAGGACTATTTTCTGGGGTAAAAACTCTAGTCCAATTAGATCCACTGTCAGTAGTTTTATAAACTCTTACATTTCCTGCATATGCAGTTGCATCGTCAGACGGTTTCATAGCAATTGAAAAATAACCTGAGCCATCTCCATTTGGCCAAATTGAATTTGTCCAAACAGGGGTTGTATCGTAATCTGTAACTTTTCTAATACCAGATTTTGATGCAATCCAACCCGTTTTTTTATCCGCTGTCATTTCCATGTCTTGTACTTGAACAGCTTCAATTCCATCATCAGCGCTTGTTACATTTTGTCCTTTATTGTAAGAAATTCCTAAGCCTTGGTCTGATGTTGAGTAATAAATATTTGAATTATTTGGGTCTACATATACTACTCCGTCGTTTGGATGCGTATAATGTGATACTGGGCCAAATTTAGCCCAACTACCACTAATTCCATTATTATTACTATACATAGAAGCAAAAAGTACATGGTAGGAAGAAGAAGTTCCAGAAAAACTAAAATTTGTAGCTGATGTCCCATTAATTGTGGAGTTAAATTCCGAGAATGTTATGCCGCCGTCATCAGAATAGGCTATATATTTATTTGTATTATTATTGCCACCTATAAAAAATCTTCCATCCGGTGCTATGCCAAATCCTGTCCATAATACCGATGTTGAAGATAGAGAAGGAGAAATATCAGTAAAAGTTGTAGCTCCATCAAACGCATCATAGGTGTCGGAAGAAACATATAAGCTAGGTGAATTTCCTTTTCCGAATATGTACATCAAGTTTGTGGTTGGATGAATGACCAAATAAAATAAATCTGTAAAAGTTGGCAAACTTATTGATGATCCAGAACCAGCTGTGTAGTTGTTGGCAGAGTCTAGAGTACCAAAGTGAATTTGTCCAGCTCCTGCAGCAAATATATAATCTCCTTTTATAATTGTTTGACTTACTCCAGAAATTCCAGTATTTGAGGCAGATGCACTAGCTAAGTCTGTTGTGTACAACTCATTAGAAGCGTTAATAAAATAGATACTTTCTGAATTTTCATGTATTTGAATATTTTGAATTCCTGAACCAAAATTTTGTGTATCGTCTAAACTTTGCACAACTTTAAATTTTTCAATTTTAGGAGTTGCACCGTTGCTTAAAACATCTGCATAGAAAACTGAATTAGCACTCTGTGTTGCTACAAATATTCTTGTGGAATCACTATGAAATGAATATCCATTGATTGCTCTTATTCTTCCACCATAAACATCTTCAACGGTAGGAACTCCAAGAGTGGAGAGCAATATAAGTTCGATAAAAGCTAAAAATAAGGGGCAAATGCAACTAATAATAAGTATTTTTTTTCTCATGATTAAGTTATTTATCTGTTAATAAGTGCTTTAATATAAGAAAAAAATATCAAATAAAAAAGCTCTGATTATTTCAGAGCTTTAGTATTGGATAAAAATATTTGCTATTTTGTTTTGTATTTCTTGGAATAGCGTTTCCAAAGTTTTGTTTGATGTGTCTCTAAACTAATATCTCTACCCTGAATGTAAGCTTTGGTCAATTGATTATTTCTCATGTCTAATGCATCTCCTTCAGAAATAAATAAAGTAGCATCTTTACCTATTTCTAATGTACCTACCGTTTTATCAATTCCTAAAATTTTGGCAGTATTAAGAGTTATTAATTGTAATGCAACTTCTCTATCTAAACCGTGTGCAGCGAATGTGCCAGCATAAAAAGGAAGATTACGTGCATTCATTCTTTCCATCTGACCTTTCATCCCAATACTTACTGTAACACCTTTGTCTGTTAAAACTTTAGCAATTGTATAGGTGTAATCATAGGCATCATCTTCGTTATTCGGATTTCTGTGTGGTCTTTGTAAAATAACACCGATGTTATTTTTTACTAAGATATCTGTTATATTTTCTGATCCTGCACCGTTAACAATTACAAGATTATCTATGCCTATAGATTTAAACATGAGTATTGCATCTGTAATTTCTTTTTGACCATCTATGTGAATAAATAGTTTTTTATCTCCATTAAATAATGCCTCTAAAGCCTCAAATGGTAGGTTTTTATTTTCTTTTTTACCATTAGAATATAACCTCGCATTAACAAAGTATTCTTTGATTTTATGAATTTTATTTTCATATTTTGGATCAGCTTTTAATGCTGGATCTTCTCCTAACCACCATCTTCCACTTGTAAAACTTCCCGGCCAATTTATATGAATGCCATCATCTACTTTAAGAGCTGCATCTTCCCAGTTCCAAGCATCTAATTGCACAATTGAGGATGTACCAGATATAGTTCCTCCTCTAGGGGTTATTTGCGCCATTAAAACGCCATTAGGTCTCATAGATTCCACAATTTTACTCTCTGCGTTATAAGCTATCAAACTCCTAATGTGTGGATTATTAACTCCAATTTCTCTTTGATCGTCACTAGCTTTTACTGCATCAATTTCTACTAATCCTAAGGTTGAATTTACAGCAATAAATCCTGGATATACGTGTTTCCCTTTCGCATTGATAATTGTTCCTTGTCTTGCAATTTTTAACATGGCAGAACCTACAAATGTAATTTTGCCATCATTAAACATTATTAAGGAATTTTCTATTACTTTTCCATTCCCTAAATGTGCTGTAGCACCTTCAATTGAAATTGCTTTAGTTTGTGCTTCTGCCGGCGTTTGCTGAGCCTCTATTTTTATTAATAAAGAGAAAAATAGTATGCTGAATATTATTTTTTTCATAATCTCTAACTTTTAAGTTCTTCTAAAGTGTCACATTCAAAATTTCTATCCTTTCTTTTCATTGGTATTTTCGTTTTACCTCCATTCAATTTTTCATTTAACATCATATCAATTAATTTGCCTTTTTCTTTCTTAATTGCTTCTCGTTTTTCAGAGTCTTCTTTTATGTCAAAAAATATTTTCCCTTCAATAATTGTTTTTTCAACTTTTGCATATATGGACATTGGATAATCGTTCCATAAAACAACATCTGCATCTTTTCCTATTTTAATACTGCCTACTTTATGATCAATATGTAATAATTTTGCGGGATTAATAGTTACTGTTTTCCAAGCTTCTAATTCAGACATTCCACCATATTTTATGGTTTTTGCAGCTTCTTGATTTAAACGTCTAGACATCTCTCTATCATCAGAATTAATAGCAACAGTTACCCCTGCATTGTGCATAATTGCAGCGTTAAAAGGAATTGCATCATTTACTTCATATTTATAAGCCCACCAATCTGAGAACGTAGAACCGCCAACGCCGTGTTCTGCCATTTTATCAGCAACTTTATAACCTTCTAAAATATGGGTAAACGTATTAATTTTGAAGTCAAATTTCTCAGCAACTTTCATTAACATATTTATTTCTGATTGTACATAGGAATGACAAGAAATAAAACGTTCGCTATTTAAGATTTCTACTAAAGTTTCCATTTCTTCATCCTTTCTAAATGGTTTTCCACTATTCTTTTTTGCTTCATATTCTTTAGCTCTTGTAAAATAGTCTATAAACATTTGCTCAACCCCCATTCTTGTTTGTGGAAAGCGAGTTCCGTTTGTACTTCTAGATTGCTTTACATTTTCACCAAGAGCAAATTTTATAAATTTTGGTGAATCATCATAAATCATATTTTCTGCATTTTCTCCCCATTTAAGCTTTATAATTGCAGAACGACCTCCTATAGGATTTGCAGAACCATGTAAAATTTGAGCTGAGGTTGTTCCTCCAGAAATATTTCTGTATATATTGATATCATTAGGGTCTACAACGTCTTCAATAGTAACTTCTGCAGATGAATTTTGAGCCCATTCATTAATAGCAGATGCAGCTATATGTGAGTGTTCATCTACAATTCCTGCGGTTAAATGTTTTCCTGTTCCGTCAATTTCTAAAGCACCTCTAACTTTTAATTTTGCACCGATTTTTTCAATTTTACCCTCTTTTATAAGTACATCTGTGTTTTTTAAAATTCCGTCTTCTTCACTTGTCCAAACAGTGGTGTTTTTAATTAAAATGGTTTGAGTTTTTGGTTGGGTAAAATTGCCAAATCCAATATTCGGATAGCTTACGGGCATTACTGTAATTTTGTTATTCTCAGTTTTTTTCTTTTTAGTTTTATCATTCGCTCCCTTTTTTCTAACTTTTTTACTTGCCGACCAATAAGAATCATTTCCAGCGCTGTCATATGCAGTTCCAGTCATTACTCCAGCAGCATTAATTACTTTCCCAGTCATTCTTGTGTAACCAGAATCTTCATTTAATGTTATTGAAATCCAATCATTTTTGAAAGAAAATTTAGACTTTATTTTAGTCTCTGCCATTTTTATGACCCCAATTTGTTTAGCTCCTTTTCCAGAAATAGTTAATTCGTAATCTTTATCATTTACATTTAAAAAGTAAGTGCCTGTAATATCTTTTATATTCATGTCGTTGATGATATTTTTATCGCCTTGAACCCAATTTTCATACATTGTAGTTTTAGCATCAAAAATATCTCCAGAAGTGATTATAAAGTTTGCATAACTGCCAGGTTTTAGATTTCCGATTGAAGAATTACCAATAATATTTGAAGGAATTGTGGTTAAAGCAGCTAAAGCTTTTTCTTTATCAAAACCATATTTAATAGCTTTTTGTAGATTTTTATGGAATGATTTTATCGACTTCAACTTGTATGTTGTTAACGCAAAGTTTACTCCATTTTTTGACAGCACATCTAAATTTGAAGGTTCTTGATTCCATTTACGCATATCTCTCAGTGATATTTGTTGCGCTAAAAGTGGATTAGAAACATCGTATGCGTTGCTAAAATTAACAGGAATTATAAAATTTGCATTCGTATTTATAATATCATCTACGCGTTCATATTCATCACCAGAACCTACAATTGTATATTGAATTGAAAATTCGTCTCCAACTTTATCAGCTCTTAAAGCATCTAAATGATTGCCAGTTTCAAAAATTTGGACTAACTCCTTATTTTTATTTAATGCTTCTAAAGCCATGTCTTTATTTTTCATGTTGCCTTTTGCGTACCAATCAGCATCATGATAAACCTGGCGTAATAAAGCCATAGCTCCCATTCTTGATCCAGGATAAACTTGTCTAGATTTTACACTTTTTGAAAATGATAAATATTGTGCCGATTTTGCATCAATAATTCTGTAGGCATTAGTCGAATTCGGGTTTAAAGCAACTAATAACCCATTTCCGCGAATTATGCCATCCTGTAAATGTGTGTTTACAACTCCAAAACCAGCATTGATAAACTCTTTAGCTTTTTTATCATCAAACTTAAAATCGTTAATAGGATTTGTTTCTGATCTAATATGATCGTTCCAATAGTATCCCTCTCTAGAAGATGCATATTGAGTAATTCTTGAATTGTTTCCAGAACGTTTTGGTTTTGCAATTCCAAAATCAGAATACAAATCAATAAAAGATGGGTAAATGGATTTACCGCTTAAATCAGTTCTTTTTGCATCAATAGGTATTTTTATAGATTTACCAATTGCAACAACTTTACCATCTTTAATGAGTAAAGTCCCTTTCTTTATAATTTCTGAAGGAGTTACATGGATTTTTGCATTTGTAAATGCAAAAGTTGTGCTTTTGGTAGTTTTTACCCCTGTATCCGTGGGGAAATAATCTTGCGCTTGTATAAAACTTAGCGTCAATAAAAAAAGTAAGGTTAGTAGTTTTTTCATTTAGTTTTAATTTATTTTTTTGATAAAATTAGAAATATCAATTTTATAATTTGTTAAATCAAGATGTTTTAACGTTTTTTTAGGTAATATATTTTTTATTTTGAATCAAAATAACAGATAAATAAATCTACCACATAATTATAAGAGTTAACTCCTTTAGATTGTTTATTCGCCTTTAGATAGGCATTATATCCTTTTTTTACCAGTGGCTCAAAAGGATTTTTATACTGTTGCCAAAATTTATAACTAGAATTAAAATCTTTTATGATTCCTTTGTTTAAAATTTTCCAAAGTTTTTTTGAAAGTTGTTCATCTCGTTTTCTAATTTCTGAAATACAATAGCTAAATGCCATTCTATAACTGGCATATTTAAAATAAATAT
>ENA-OSET01002340-OSET01002340.1-sediment-metagenome-genome-assembly--contig:-NODE-2340-length-18457-cov-3.487595_pt1 | contig 18457 bp, 15 predicted proteins | sample MGYA00237882_ERZ534229 | MGnify/ENA primary metagenome ERZ534229 (study PRJEB26408, sample SAMN06266212) | sediment metagenome | isolation source: Hudson Canyon methane seep mesocosm | place... | reverse complement strand
TATTGTGGTTAGAGTGGTGCTTAATAATAATCAGATCCTCTACGCTCCCCTCTATAGCCTTCAAAATGACAAAGAGACAATAAAGGTAAATATTGTCTCACACTATGTATTAAAGAAGCTCTTTGACACAATCGAAGACAGAGACAGCCTCGACAAATTAACCAAATGCTCCGCTAAAGATGAAGAATGTGAAAATCAATCAGTCACTAAAGCCAACTTACTGGAACAAATAGCCATTGCTGCACAAGCCTATGAGATAGAATTTTCACCTACTTACTCTGTAATTGGTGCGGTAGATGCTCTGGATGCCGCTTTAGTTTTAAATGAAGACGGTGAATCAATAGCGCATTTAGAGTTTAGAAATCACATTGAGACGGCTGTAACAGAAATAACCCGTACCACCTCTCCGATAGCCAAAGGCACATCAAGAAATTTTAATCTATTAGGCGGCAGCGATCTGACAGACGCCAACACTGCACAGAAATATAACAGTGTTATGTTTGGACTTTCATTTGCTTCATTACCACCAAATGAGGAAGAGGAAGAACAAGTACTTATTGGCGCCTACACATCACACATCTTAGACACCGAAATAGATGACAACACCCCAACGACTATATACCCGACCTTACACCACACTTATTTCATACTAGAAAGACGAAGAGACTCAATCCTATCCGAAATACCTTTTTTACGAACAGCACTAACAATAAGTGAAGAAGCGATTCCTATACTAACAAGAGGAAGAGAGTCCTCTGAATTTGAAGGTAAAACGTTAATATCCAATTTAACCGATACGTTCCTTTCTACTGAAGGATTTTTATTAATCCCCCGAATAATTAATCAAATCACCGATAAAGACCTAAACAATGAAAATGACACAGCATTTCAAGGTTGGCAGTTTGACCCCATGTTTAGTAAATTGTATCGGGCCAATGAGTATGAGTCCGACGTCCCCATAGCAGCTAATGATGCTTTAGAACCTGAAGAGGCTGATACCGACGAAGAGGCTGAAACCGACGAAGAGACTTCAGAAGATATTGATTATGGCTTAGCTCCTACCTGGTTGCTGTCTGCCAATTACAGCAAAGGCGCAAAATATCAACTGAAACTGGCTTCAGGTGAAATCAAGCCCGATAGAACTCAACAAGATGAAGCATCTCAGATATTCTCATGGGAAATACATGGATTAGAAACAAACACAGATTTTTCACTTAGCGAAGTAGCTGGAAAAGAATACGGGGTTATTAATTACTCGATACAACTGAACGCCTCAAAAGAAGTACTGAAAAAAACCGACCCAGAAACAGGTGAGACATATACAACATTAAAAGCTTACGCCGAAATGCTTGAGTGGGATGTTGCATCTGCCCGCAATGTCACTGTATCTCAACCTGTTGACTATGACACAAATACGCTTTCAAGGTTCGCAGATAACTCTTTTAGTGTCGTAACAACTGAAACGGGTACGAAAGTCCTAAATGAAGCCGGACAACTCGTCGACAGATTCAGTCAAGATCATAAAATACATTTACAAGACGATGCTGATGATAATGACATAAAAACAGGACCAATTAAGCTTGATGGAGGCTCAAACCCACCTGAAGGCCATATCAGCCAAAATGGTAATTTTATGGCCTTCTCGTTTGATACCATTGCCGTTACCGAAAATAGCGTAACACCCTCCGATAGAGGTGCAGGGATAATAATTGCCATGAAGAACCATACTCTGAGTACTAGCGCCTTTAGTACTGATGGAACAAAATACCAACTCCAAGGCAATAGTTTGGGGCTTAGTTCAGAGCACAATACTTTAATGAACTTTAATGGATCGTCATTAACCCTTGAAGCTGCTGATGGCGCTGCTTGCTCTGCCTCACTAGAATTAAAACGATCCTACCTTCAACACCTGAAGAATCCAATTGTTAACAGCCTATTGGACCCCATTTCTGAAAATTCAGACTCTGTAACAAGTGACAGCTGCACCGTTACAGGCAATATGATTAAGATATTGTTTACAGATATTATTGGTCAAAACTTGATATTGAAGGGCTTTATCTCAGAAGCTGACGAGCCAAATACTTTAGGTAACTTGATATCACTACTCTGGATCCAAGATGATAATTTGGGTTTGGTCTTTGCGTTAAAAGAACAGGGACTATGCCATGGCTTTAAAGATTCAGAATGTGATAATGAAACCTAAGCCGACTAAGTCAACCAAAGAAGTCACTGAACGTAAATTATTAGATAAAATAAAGTCCGCTCTTGGCTCGGTTGGACATGATGCAATATTGCATACCTTAATGCTTTATTACACTCTCAATGCTCCCAACACACCTTTATGGTGTAGAACAGTTATTCTCGGAAGCTTGGGTTATTTCATCAGCTTAATAGATGGCATCCCTGACTTAACCCCATTTTTAGGTTATTCAGATGACATTATTGTTCTATCTGCAGCTGTAACATCACTTTCCCAACACATCACACCCGACATCAAAGAAAAAGCAAATCAAAAAACGGATAGCATACTAAAACCAAAAACTAGCAATTAACCTACAAGATACAGCCATCAGCTTGTTAATTAATAACATAGGTAGAGATTCTTGGACTCAAACCCTTGAATTAGCATGAGTCTGTGGATAAAATCTGATAAAAATTCAGAGACTCATTATGTTTAGTTTTCTCCCGGCCAGCTTAAAAGGCTTTATCATTGTCACCTTTGTTACCCTTAACACCATTTTCTGGCTACCCATTCTAGTGATAGGTGCTTTTCTAAAGCTACTGATACCTCTCCCTTTCGTACAGAAGTTAATGAGCCAAATTTTGATTGCCTGTGCAACAAACTGGGTTTCTTTAAATGGCTTAACATTTTTATTATTTCTAAAAATAGAATGGGACATAGGTAACCTAGAAAACTTATCTCAAGATGATTGGTATTTCGTTAATTGTAACCATCAATCATGGTCTGATATACCTGTCGTCCAAAAGGTACTCAACAGACGCATTCCAATGCTTAAATTCTTCCTAAAAAAAGAACTCATTTGGGTGCCTTTTATTGGCATTTGTTGGTGGGCTCTCGACTTTCCTTTTATGAAGCGTTTCACGCCAGATCAAATTCGGAAAAACCCGTCATTAGCAGGAAAAGATCTAGAAACAACTAAGAAAGCCTGTGAAAAATTTAAATCGACCCCTGTCTCCATTTTTAATTTTATTGAAGGCACGCGATTTACTCAAGAAAAGCACGACCAACAAAAGTCACCTTACAAAAACTTGTTGAAACCTAAAGCGGGCGGCGCCGCTTTCGTTTTAGGTAGCATGGGTGAGCAAATGCATACCATGTTAGATATCACTATTATCTATCCTAACAATAAAAAAAATGGTGCATGGGATCTGGTCTGCGGTCGTGTCCAGAAAGTAGTCGTACATTTTAAGGAAATTGAAATACCAGCAGAATTTTTAGGTAAAGACTATGCCAATGACACTGAGTTTAAAACTAACTTCCAGAGTTGGTTAAATACATTATGGATTGAAAAAGATGAACTGATCACGCAATTAAAAACTGAACACAATGCCGTTTAGGGCTTCGAACGTAAACTCGAAACCCTAACGAACAGACTACCCTGAACGCATCAAACCAGTGACAACCTGATTTGATGCTCCTTGGTCTTCAGTAACCTTCAGGTCAACTATTTCTTTGAAAGCTTGAATATGGGAATTTTGAGAAACAACCTCCCGAAGGTCGTCATCCATTGAAGCATATTGCTCAAAGAGCTCACATACAGAATTTCGCCCATCATCCATATGATTCTTTAAAATAACTTCCTGCTCATCTGTTAGTAACATCGTTTGCATTGCATGTTCTACTGTTCCCGCCATTTGATCCACTACATCAGCTATCTTCTTAGTCATACCACGATATTGGCTTCCTAGATGATGGATACCCTCCTGCATACGGAGTATTAGCCTATCCTGACTTTCATATTCTTGCTTTAGTCTTAACTCCAAATTAAGCGACTCTATTTTGGCATCAACCCCTTGTAGCAAGGCAAAAATATTATCTTTGATCATGCCATATTTTACATCATCATCCATTGGCATATTTTTAATCAATAAAGACGTAGAGTTGTAATTAACCATAGTTCTACACCCAAAGTCATAATAACGCCCAGCATCTTTTAACTCCTCCAGCAATTGAGATTCCATCGCCTTTTCCATGCCATTTGCTTCCATATTTTTTACCATGAACTCAGCCCTCATCTGCAGACTACAGTCTATGCCATAATACGACAGACTTTGAAATAGTAGCTGACCTAGCTCATCAATATTTGAACATCTCTGACTTTCAAGTAAAAACTGGATATTACAGCCAAGGTCACCTGTATTTGCCATGGCGGCCATGGCAACTTCAGAGGCTGTCTTTAGCTCCTTTTTAAGCTGAATATTAGCGATGGCATTGAAAATGGTACTTTGAAGCCTAGTCACCAAATCATCATGAGATACCTGGCTTGAAATGCAATCATCTGCACCAAGTTCGCAAGCCATTAACCTTTGCTCTAAATGTATATCATCAATTAGCATAACAATAGATAAGGCTTCAATCTCATCTGCATTCTCACTCTGAAGCCTGTCCAAGAAAGAAAAATGGCTTTCATCCTCGGGTAAAAAATCGATAAGCAGTAACTCATCTTTATGGAAAGAAGTCTGTTCAATCACACTTTCGTAACTTTTACAGTGCGTTAATTTAAAATCAGCCTTTAAGGTTTTTACTGAATCACTTATTTTGAATGGATTGTAAACAATCACCCCATACTTTTTTGTCACGGGTATCTCCTTTATCCGATAACACAAAAATAAGTTTCGCCTCCCTGTAGTGTACCTAATCGAATCAAACCTTGATTCTGAAGGAGAACGTCCTTATCACACAGCTCCAAAAACTTATTTACATTTAGTTTTCAAAACAAATATAGGAAGGATTTGTGGAATTTACAAAGAAACAACTTAAATTAGAACAAAAAAAAGCCGATCATTATTTGATCGGCTTTACGGTATTACCTAGAAACTTAACGTCGACCTGAACGCCTTAAGGCAGCTGGCGTAAAGTCTTTAGTTGTATAGACCTGTGAGAAATCTAAACGAAGAGGTATTTCATTCGCTAAGCCACCTGAAATATAGCGCCCGGATAATAAGTCATGAATGGTCTCAATCGTCACAGAATACAATTGAGCATCATAGTAAGCCTTAGAGTGAACATTTTGATAACGCCATAATTCACCACGACCATCATAAAGGTCACTAGCCGCCATTCCCCATGAATCTTCATCAAAATATAATACTCGCTTACTATAGATATGACGACTACCCTCTTTCAAAGTAGCTGTCAGTTTCCAAACACGATGTAACTCGTGACGAACCAAGTCACTATTTAAATGGCCAGGTCTCACAAGGTCTTCATATTTTAAAGCTTTATCATCAAGTATATTAGAGTTGTAAGGGATATACAGTTCCTGCTTACCATCCAAAGTCCAATCGTAACGATCCGTTGCACCATTATAACCATCAAAATTATCTGTCGTTCTTAAGCCATCTGATGCTGTACCAGGTCCATCATAAGCCACCTGAGGTGCTCGACGAACACGACGTTGACCAGCGTTATAAACCCATGCACGACGAGGCTCTTTTTCCTGGTTAATGGTTTCATGAACTAATAGTACATTTCCCGCTAATCGAGCCGGAGCCGTCACCTTCTGCTTAAAATAGAAATAGACATTTTCATCCTTATTTTTATCCGCATCCTTTAGCATAAAACGTGTACTAAACTCCTCAGAAAATTGAATTGGCGAAAAATCCCCACTTACAGTAGGCGTGACTTGCACCAAGGTTCTGAGCATAGGCTTCCCCCTATCACGCATGATCTGATTCCAAATCAAATCTTTTGGATTCTTAGGAATAGGGAAAGGAACAGCGCCATTTATACCTATTATACCGGCACCATCATCGACCAACTCAACATTTAATGCATTGTGCAACGCACTTGCACGAACCGCATCAGAAATTACGGCCGAGCGACGGGTTTGGTACACATTAATTTTATAGCTATCATAAGTCGTCAGCATTTTTTGCTGACCTTCTGTCAACTTATCTGCATATTGAGCCATATTATCTTTGGTAATCGTAAACTGAATCTTATCCTCTGGATAAGGGTCAGGATACGCTTGGCCAACGACATATCCAGCGGGGGCTTCTGTTATTCCGCCCGTCCATTCTGGAATAGTTCCTTCTGCATTACCTGCTCTTTCAGCACCCACAGCAGTTAAGTCTTTACCTAATCTTGCCGCTTCTTCTGGACTAACTTTTGCCATTACTTGGCCAGCATTTACGCTTGCTACTACAACACCAACGGCACACATTGTTTTAATAAATTTCATTTAGACTACCTCGTCAAACCGAGCCAATTGGATGTTAAAATGAGTATGCAAGACTCAGCGCAACATTATCTCTATCGGAGATAGCATTATTCTTCCCTCCTCCAAAATAATTTGTATAAGCCAAGTTCATACTATACTGGTTTAAATACTCTGCTTTCAGAGAAAGACCTATGGTTTTACGGCCCTCTACAAAGTTAGCACCAGGTCCTGGCGCATAACCTTTCACGTCCTGACTCCACGCTACTTGAGGTGTAAGATTCACCCCAGCAAACACATCGTTGTATACCCAAGATGTTCTAAACCGATAACCCCAAGAGAAGTCGGTGACATATCCACCTACATCACAAGTGCCTATTAAGTTTGTTGCTTCACACTCTTCTTTGGCTGAATCTAAACCAGGTACAGAATTTGAAAACGGTGCTGTACCAACACTTAATTGATCATAACGACCATAACGAATTTCACTTTCGTCCGGAAGGTCATGTACATAGGTACCACCGACTTCACCGACAAAAATCATTCGGCTCGCGCCCATAAACTGGTCAACAAATTTAATTGCTGTCATTTGTAGCTGAGAGACATCAAACAGGTCATAACCATGTTGAAAGGAACCAAGAAAGTCTGCAGCAATGGCATCAGCAATATCTATGACGCCATCACTACCAATGTCCCCATTACTATTAACCAAATCTGGGACTCTGTTTTGAAATACTAATGACTCTGATTTTCCTGCTGCTCCTGTAACAAGGTCAGGTGAGTTTAACTGCACAGGTACATTATGTTTGAAGCTGTACTCCCCCCCTAAAGAAATCCCTCCAAGACCGGTGGTATTAAAACTAACGCCACCCATCTGAATTTTCTCTGGGTATTCAACTTGATAACCTCCCGTTTTCACAATTTCTTCAGTGCTTAATTCACCATTTCCATTAGTGTCAGTTGCTACTATGCCACTAACCAAGGGTGCACGACTATGATATTGCAAATAATAAAAGCCGAATTCTGTTTCATTCAACTCTTGCGCGAACCATCGCGCAGCGATACCAAACTGATCGGTATCGTCAGGTTCAATATCAGCACCTCGAGTCAACCCCACCGGTAAGCTAGGGTCTCCACCAAAGCCTTCTCTAGCAGTCAACTCTGGCTGAGCACCGATAATATAAACTGGACCACATTCATCTGCGACATAGTCATTCGTCGAGAAAAAGGTGCCACAATCATCAATTGTTGTTTTTTCATATTCAAGCTGAACAAATGCTTCAATGGTAATGTCATCAGTTAAACCCAATGAACCAAAAATCATATTCACCGGAATCAAGGCCTCCTTAAGAGAGGCACCTGGCGCTCTTATTGCGCCTATATCTACCGGATTGATCACGTTAATACCATTGAAGATAAACGTACTCTCACCCCAACTAACCACTTGTTTACCAACACGTACGTTCAGAGGCATCTCTCCAAACCAAAAGTCCTTCCATATATATGCATCCATGATTTCTGCGCCTGATGCATTTGCCTTACCTGCCTTACTCAGTTCTCGTGTATAGCCGTTGGCATCTGCCGCTCTGCTTTCATCCTTCAATTCAAAATCATACCAATACTTAGCACGAGCGAAAGCACCCCAATCACCATAAGTAACTAAGAAATCAGTATTACCTTTTACGATTTTGGAGTAAGTATCACCTTTCTCAAAATTTAACGTACCGTCGTCACTAGTAATTGCCCCCCCTTTGCCACCATTTCCTACACCAATATGGTATGGGTCAGGATCTTCAAGGCGCCAGCTTGCACCAGCACTTAGAAAGGTGTCCAAGTTAGCTTCCATTTCACCCATATAGAACTGTATTGCACTAGCAGGTGTTGACATTGAAGCTGCAACTGCCAGAGCGAGAGGCAATTTAACAAACTGATGCAACCGCTGTGTTTTTTTCGTCATCGAACGATACTCCGTTACATTGAGATTTTTGCAAATAGGTTAATATTTTTACTTATACTGATTTATTTTTAATACAAACTTTAAAACTAAAAATATGAACCTAAAAATAAAGCGTGTTTTATTACTTATTTACACATTAAAAGAAGCATAGACGCTAAATTGATAATCAACCAATTTCTGAAGAATTTTTTTCAATTATAACTTTGGTAGAGGGTATATCTATTAAAGAGGGACTTAAGGAACAGTTTCAGGAGCATCATTATCATATGCTTTGGACCGCATGAGCAAACAAAGTACACATGCAATGAGCGCAACGAATGCGCTAAACATAAAAATTAATTCGTAACGCGCATTCATAATAAGCATCCCACATAAGAACGCTCCTAGCGCCCCACCGGCACCAAAGCCAACGCTACTATATAAAGCTTGCGCACGCCCTTGATGTTGATAATGAAAAGACTGATGTACAAATTTTATGGCCGCTGAGTGCATTGACCCAAACGAAAATGCATGAAGACATTGAAGTATCACTAGCAGGTATATATTAGAGGCAAACTCGGCAGTAAAATACCATCGAATGGCAGAGAGGAATAATGAAAATAACATAATCGATTTTACAGTATGTAGTGAGAGCCATTTATGCATAAAAACAAATAAAACTACCTCAGCAAATACCCCTAAACTCCACAAAGCACCAATTTCAATTTTTTGATACGATAATGATTCAAGAAATATACTAAAATAAGTGTAGTAAGCACCGTGAGAGACTTGTAAAAGAAAGCAAATTATAAAAAACAACAACACATTATAATCAGTCAACCGATCAATTAGCCCTGTCTTTTCTTGCAGGTTAATCAAAGCCAATTTTGGTTCAGCAAGTTTAAAAAAACTTGCCAAAATAATGCAACAAAAAATCACTAACATACAAACAGGATAGAGGTACAAACCTACGTATTGAAATAACATGCCTGCCGTTGCGACACTACTGATAAAACCAAGAGAGCCCCACAACCTGATTTGACTATATCTATCCTGTTTACCCTCCAGATTAAATAAGGTAATCACTTCTATTTGAGGTAAAATCGCATTCCAAAAGAAGCTGAATAGCAGAATGATAAACGCATACTGCCAAAATGATTGTGCATAGAAAAAACCTAGAAAACTAAGCATTGAACTTATTGCGCCAAACCGTACTAAAAAGAGACTATTTTGATATTTATCGGCTAGGTTCCCCCAAAGCAAGGGTGCAATAATTTTTGTCATCATGAGCACTGATGCTAATTCAGCTATCTCAAATAGCGTAAAACCTTGCGAATCTAGGTATAACCCTAAATAGGGAGCAATGAGACCCAACAAGGCAAAATAAAAAAAATATAAGCAGGATAGCTTTATAAATAACATCTTTAACTTAATACTCCTGATTGAGCGAAAACTCTCAACTACAACTGCACACAATAAAAATCAATAACGTTATGATTCGCAGAAGAAAGAAAAAGCAGCTCTAATCTGAAAACTAACAATGTTAACATGCATCACAAATTTTGACTTAATAACACAAAACATGAACAACCTTCACGTTTTGTGTTATGCTGATTCTGCTTTTAAATAATAGGACTACATGATGACAATTATTAACTATAAATTCGCTTTTATATTTACTCTGATGACAACATTATTAATCTCATGTAGCGCCGAGAATAGCCCAAATAATGAAGAAAATTCAAGTAACGACTTTCCAGTTGAAGCAGTTACTTTAAACCCAGAATTACAATCAATTTACCAACGAACCTGTAAGAACTGCCATACAATACCCGGCACACAATCTCCTCAAACAGGTGATAAATTAGCCTGGAAGGAAGTCTTATCGAAAGGCATCGATAAGACAATGGATAATGCTATGCTGGGCTTCAAAGGCATGCCTGCAGCCGGACAATGTTATGAGTGCAGCCCTGAACAAGTTAAGTTATTAATTCTGTATATGAGCCATCCTAGCAAGTAGGCAAATCACAATGGTCGTAACTAACTAATATTTGAATCGAGATAGAGCAAAATGAATCGTCGACACCTGATAAAATCACTTATTGCCTCCACAATTGCCAGCTCGATACCTGCTTCAGCTTTTGCAATGCCCCCGCCAGAGAATGCAATTACCAAGAGTGTAACGTCCAAAAAATACCCTTGGCGCAACTGGTCGGGCAACCAAGAATGTTTTCCAGCTCTACGTGCCGCGCCGTCAAACGTTGCCGAGCTTCAGACGCTGATAAGAGGAAGTAAAGGTAATATACGTGCTGTGGGTGCGGGGCACTCTTTTTCTAGATTAGTACCAACTGACGATACCTTAATTTCGATCAGACGTATTGCTGGCTTAAGAAGCGCAGATAAAGTACAAAAAACAGCCTCAATTTATGCCGGTACCATTTTAAATGAAATGGGGCCAATGCTGGCAGAACAAAACCAAGCCTTAATAAACATGCCCGATATAGACCAACAAACCTTATCGGGGGCGATCTGTACAGCCACCCATGGCACAGGCCAATCTCTAGGCAGTATGTCGAGCTACATCAAAGAAATTGAGTTAGTAACAGCGGCCGGTGACATTGAGACCTGTAGCGAATCTAATAATTCGGAGCTTTTTAAAGCAGCACAAGTCAGCCTTGGCGCTTTAGGTATCATCACCAGCGTCACCCTTCAAAATACTTCCCCTTTCAAGCTCAAAAGAGAATCAAGCTGGATGAGTTTTGAAGACGGCACCGCCCAAGCACACCAGTTGGCAAAAGAAAACCGTAATTTCGAATTTTTCTACTTTCCATTTACTGGGATGATCTTGACCGACAAGCTCAATAAAACAACAGAGGCAGTACAGGATAAAGGAGAGTTAGACGGTAACAGTGGCATTATGGATTTAAAAACTGCCAGAGATTACTTGTCATGGTCGTCCAAACTAAGAGAGCTCATATTAGGCTCATATATGAAGACCATCGAAACTACGACTATCATTGATCACTCTTACTCAATTTATGCCACAGAAAGAAATGTGCGCTTTAATGAAATGGAATATCACCTACCAGCAGAAACAGCGATGCAAGCTTTAGCTGAAATTAGGAAAGCGATTGAAAGCCAATTTGATGAAGTATTTTTTCCCATTGAGTGCCGCTTTATTCATTCAGAGGATGCATGGATGAGCCCATTTCATGGACGAGAAAGCGTCTCCATTGCAGTTCACAGATACTTCGAAGAAGACTACTTACCATTCTTCAAAGTGATCGAGCCTATTTTACAAAAATATCAGGGGCGACCACATTGGGGTAAATTAAACACCTTTTCTGCAAAACAAATCAGTAAAGCCTACCCACGCTTTAATGATTTTAAAGCGGTAAGACAGCAGTATGATCCAAACGGAAAATTTTTGAACACTTACCTAAAAGAGATATTTGAAATAAGCTAATTCACTTAAATCTCTACGAGCGAAGTTATTTAGACTTTGATCTGCAAGCCAGATCAAAGTCGCATCTCGATTCCACATTCAGCCATATGAGTTTTAGCTTGCTGAACAGTATACTCACCAAAGTGAAATATGCTCGCCGCTAATACAGCGTCAGCGCCCCCAAGCATCACACCGTCAGCCAAATGCTGTAAATTACCCACACCACCAGACGCAATAACCGGGATAGATATACTGTCGGTAATCGCTCGTGTTACACCTAAATCAAAACCGTTTTTCATGCCGTCTTGATCCATACTAGTTAACAGAATTTCACCGGCACCATACTCGGCCATTTTGATGGCCCATTCCACGGCATCCAGGCCTGTTGGTTTACGACCGCCATGAGTAAAAATTTCCCATCGGTCTGCTTCACCTTCTTTACTAACCTTCTTGGCATCAATCGCCACAACAATGCACTGACTTCCAAAACGCTCGGCGGCCTCTTTAACAAATTCTGGGTTAAATACCGCTGCCGTATTGATGGCCACTTTGTCAGCGCCCGCATTCAGCATACAACGAATATCTTCAACCTTACGTATCCCGCCACCAACAGTTAATGGAATAAATACTTGGCTGGCCATTTTTTCCACCGTTTTCACCATGGTATCTCGGCCTTCATGACTAGCAGTGATATCTAGAAACGTAATTTCATCCGCACCCTGCTCATCATATTTTTTTGCAATTTCTACAGGATCGCCCGCATCACGGATATCAACAAACTGCACACCTTTTACCACTCGCCCTTGATCAACGTCCAAACAAGGTATAATTCTTTTTGCTAAGGCCATTTACTTCCCCAAAACACTAAGCTATTGACACAATATTCAATTTAATTCTTTTAGTGGAACTAAACCACTACGGCCGACCATCCCATGAAGCAAAATTCTTTAACAACTGCAGCCCTGAATGCTGACTTTTTTCAGGGTGAAATTGCACTGCGAACATATGATCTTTCGCCATTGACGCTGCTATAGATTGACCATACTGCGTTCTGCCAACAACAGATGACGAGTCACCTGGCACATAATAACTATGCACAAAATAAAAACGGCTTTGATCTTCAATATTTTGCCATAAAGGGTGATCAACAGATTGTTCAACTTGATTCCAACCCATGTGCGGTACTTTCAAACGGAGTTTATTTTCAATCATAGACTCACCAAAATGCTTCACTTCGCCGTCAAACACCCCGATACAATCCACTCCGTCATTTTCTTCACTGTACTCAAGCAACGCTTGCATACCGACACAGATACCTAGGAACGGCCTGTCAGAAGAAACCTCTCTCACCAGAGTATCAAAACCTAAACGTCGAATTTCAGCCATGCAATCCCTCATTGCCCCCACGCCCGGCAAAATAACTCTATCGGCGGCTTTTATTACCTCAATATCCGAACTGACAACCACACTTGCACTGGATGCAACATGCTCAATTGCTTTAGAAACCGAGTGGAGGTTCCCCATACCATAGTCAATGATGGCAATAGAATTCATTATTTTACTCTCAAAAAAGCAACTGACCTCGAACGAGGCCAGTATATTATTAGTCATTAGTCGTACTAAAAGGCTATAGCGAACCTTTGGTGGACGGCATCATGCCTGCCATTCTGTCATCAAGCTCTAGCGCCATGCGCAATGCACGACCAAATGCTTTAAAGACCGTCTCAATCTGATGATGGGCATTCTTACCTTTTAGGTTGTCTATATGCAAAGACACTTTGGCATGATTCACAAAGCCGTGGAAGAACTCATGGAATAAATCACAATCAAAACCACCCACACTACCTTTAACAAAAGGTACGTTCATCTCAAGACCCGGACGACCTGAGAAATCAATTACCACGCGCGATAAAGCTTCATCAAGCGGAACATAAGCATGACCATAGCGACGGATACCTTTCTTGTCACCTACCGCTTTATCAAACGCTTGCCCCAATGTAATACCCAGGTCTTCAACTGTATGGTGATCATCTATGTGTAAATCACCTTTTGCCACAGCATCAATATCGATTAAACCATGACGACAAATTTGATCGAGCATATGCTCCAGAAAGGGAACACCTGTATCAAATTTAGCGGCACCTGTTCCGTCTAAATTAATCGCTACTTTTATTTGGGTCTCAAGTGTATTACGTTCAACTTGGGCTTTTCTATCAGCCATTTTTGTCTCCAGGACGTTACAACAAATCTAAAATTTTAAAACTTTTACTTAAACAAGTGCACCTTTCAGGTTGTCGATATACTGATCAACCATTGAATTAAATTCATGCTTTACCACAGGGCTGATCGCTAGCTTCAACAAACCTGGTAAAGGTAAGGTTAATTTAGCTTCTGTTGCAAATGAAATATGAGAGCCATCGCCATCTTCAGTAATCGTCCAAACACCCGATACAATGCCATTGCCGACACCTTTAATAGGCTCCCATGAAATTGAACCCGCACCTTCATCAGGAATGTACTTACAAGCATAAACAGTTTGAATAGCGGTATCACCTAAACCTACTTTCTCCATTTCCCACTTATAAGAGTTTTCACCCAAGTCGGTCAATGCTTCTACTTTAGGAAAGTGGCTAGCCGAACCGGGTACATCCGCTAACAATGCGAACACGGTGTCTTTATCTGCGCCAACAGTGAATTCTCGATCTATCTCAATATTAACTTTAACAGCCATGCGTTCCTCACTTAATTCATGTATTTTAGCAACAATAAATGTTTGTCGCGCTATCAAGAAACTTGATATATAAACAGACACGGAATAATAAACAGTTCAGAGGCAAAAAGCCATGTTAGGATACACTCTGCTCACTGATCAGACCGACTAGGAAACCTCATGCCAAAAGCTATTAAGATTATTTTAGCCAGTTTAATTGCATTACCTGTGTTGTTACTTGTCTGCATCGGTATTTTTTTTGCCGTCTATGACGCCAATAATTTTAAACCCGCCATTGAAACTCAAGCCAAACAAACCGCCGGCATTAACCTATCCATCAAAGGTGAGCTTTCATGGTCTCTGATGCCACTTGGCATAAATATAAATCAACTCGAAATTTTAGATCAAGATATGCAAGCGTTTGCCTCAATTCAACAACTACTCGCGCAAGTTGAATTATTATCTATTTTCAAAGGTAAGCCAAAAGTAGAAACCATATTGGTTGACGGGCTCAATCTTAATTTAGTCCAGGAAAGTGAAACACAGACCAACTGGAATAATATCCTCCCGGAATCGTCAACCACCGACACCCCGGACATTGCAAATAAAGACAAACAAACAGAAACAACGTCAACTGAAATAGAAAGCCCGCAAAGTAAACTGGATTTTTTGGTTAAGAACCTTGAAATTAAAAATACGAAATTAAAATTCCGCTCAATTCCCGCCAATCAAGATATCAACCTGAGCAATATAAACTTAACACTTACAGATATTGCGCTCGATAAAAATGTACCTATTAAATTCAGCTTTGACTTCCAAGACAGCGTCAATAAGCTCAATGTAACGTCAATTCTCACAAGCGATATACAAATATCGAGTGACTTCTCTCAAATCGAGATAAATCAATTGCAAAGCATCTATAAAATTAAAGCGCCAACGATGCTGCCAGACCTTAAAGGAGAAACCTTAGAGATCAGCTTCAATACCCAATTGAAGGTCAACACCAAAACTGAAACAATCAACATTGAACAGTTCAGCACACAGATCGCGCAACTAACTTTGCAAGGTAAAAGCTTAATTAAAAATTACAGCAAAGACCTTAAAGTAGAAGGTGAGATAAATATCCCGCCGTTTTCATTAAAAAAACAGCTAGCTGAGCTAGGTATTCAACTTCCAGAAATGCAAAGTAAAACAGCGCTAGACAGCACAGCTATCAAAACAAGCTTCAGCTTACATCAAGATCAATTTTCACTCGCGAGTATCGACATACAACTAGATGAAAGTCATTGGCGCGGAACCCTTGATTTTGGACTAAAAAGCCAAGCGATCAAAGCAAATCTAAAAGGCGACCAACTCAATATAGATCATTATCTACCGCCAGTGGCTGCGACCAACACCGAAGATACACCACCAGAATCAGAACAAGAGCCAGCGCCAGCCACTACTACGGGAGATGAGCCCCTACTACCGCTAGAGACTATTCGCTCGTTAGATATGGATATAACATTAAGTCAGGATTCACTCCTTGCCCACCAAATTGAAAGCAATAATATTATCCTACATGTTGAAGCAAAAAATGGCAGTTTATCGTTAAGCGAATTAAGTGGCGATCTACACCAAGGTAAATACAACTTCACTGCGGTCATTGACGCTAGCTCAGACAACCCTGACTGGTCAGCTAAGCAAAGCATTTCTAAGCTTAATATCGGTTCTTTATTAAACGCACTCCCCGAAATAAAAGAACTCGATTCTTCTTATTCAATTTCTGGACAACTAAACGCAGAATCTACCCAGCGATCACAAGGTAATACACTCAACTTGCTGACAAATAATGCGGTCGCCAAAGCTGATTTTGATTTTAAAGACGGTGCCATTGAAGGAATCAGCCTAAATGCTTATGCCTGCAAAGGGTTTGCTTACACCAAAGGTAAAAACATCAACACCGATGACTGGCCACTTAAGACGCCCTTTAATACTTTAAAAGGCAACCTCGCACTCAAAAATCAAAAAGTGGAAACCGACTTGGACATTATCACCACCGGCTTACATGTTGATAGTGATGGCAGCATTAATTTAGCGAAGAGCCTGCTTGATATCAAAGCCGGTTTACGTGCCTTCGGAGAGTTAGGGGCAGAGTTGGGTAGCGCTGAATGTGAGGTTAATGACAAACTAAAGGGCATCGTTATACCAATCAAGTGTAAAGGCTCTTTCGATACGCCTCCCATAGAGCTTTGTGGTATTCACAGCTCTCGACTCGATAAGTCCCTAGCAAAAGTGGCCAAAAAAGAAGTCAAAAGAAAAGCAGAAAAAGAAGTCGACCGAGCACTGGAAAAACACTTGGGCAAAGACTCTGAGAAAATTAAAAATTCGGTCAAAAAAGCGACAAAGAAAGCACTCAAAGATTTAAAAAAATGGTTCTAAAAACACCTTTTAACTTTTCATTACAATTACTTCAATGGTTTGATCAACACGGCCGTAAAGACCTACCTTGGCAAAAAAATAAGACGCCTTATAGAGTGTGGGTATCTGAGATCATGTTACAACAAACCCAAGTAGCCAGCGTAATCACTTATTATCAACGTTTTATGGCCTCGTTCCCCGAGCTTGAGTCTCTCGCAACAGCCAGCGAAGACCAAGTATTGGAACATTGGGCCGGACTCGGTTACTACGCCAGAGCGCGTAACCTACATAAAGCCGCCAAACTTGTTATTGAACGACATCAAGGTAATTTCCCTGATAGGATCGAAGAGATTATCGACTTACCCGGCATAGGTCGTTCAACTGCCGGTGCCATTCTGAGCATAGCCTTTCAACAGCAGGCCAGTATATTAGATGGCAATGTAAAGCGCGTACTCTGCCGCATGTATGCCATAGACACCTGGCCCGGCGAGAAAAAAACCGAAACCAAACTGTGGCAACTAGCAGAGTCCTTAACCCCACCGGAACGAACTGATGACTACACTCAAGCCATTATGGATCTTGGCGCAACCTTGTGCACTCGATCCAAACCTGATTGTTTAAACTGCCCTTTCACAACAAATTGCCAAGCATTCGCGAAAGGTTTACAAGTCGAGCTGCCAAAATCCAAGCCCAAAAAAGCTATCCCTCAAAAGCACACCTGGATTGCTGTCATCGAATCTGACAACAACGAAGTGCTCATGGAAAAAAGACCACCGGCAGGCATATGGGGCAGTTTATATAGCTTACCCGAACTTCATCACAAGATTCCGCTACTTGAAGTAAGCCGCCATTGTAGCGAAACCTTTGGTGGTACTTTCGAGTTAATCGACATGCATGACAGCATTCAACATACCTTTAGTCACTTCAAGCTCGAACTTAAACCGGTGAATCTCAAGGCAATACAGAATAAAATGCAGATAAAAGAGGACTCCAGATTCATCTGGGTAAATAAAGAACAATTGAAAAAACTAGGCATGCCCGCACCTATATCCAAATATTTATCCCAATATTTAAACCTTCCACAAGAGGCATAAACTATGAGCCGTACGGTAATGTGTAAAAAACTCAACCAAGAACTAAAAGGGCTCGATGCCCCCCCCATTCCAGGCGAAATTGGCCTAGAGATCTACAACAACATTTCAGAACAAGCATGGAAAGAATGGCAGAGCCAACAAACCATGCTGATTAATGAAAAACAACTCAATATGATGAACGCAAACGACCGAACATTCTTGAAAGAAGAGATGAATAAATTCTTTAAAAATGAAGACTTTGAACAAGCCGAAGGCTACGTACCACCTACAAAGTAAACACATTTATAGAAAGTGATAGTTTTTATATTTAGCGCTTGACTCATCCAAACGAAACGGGTTTAATACGCCCCGTTGTAAACATACCGATTAGCAACGAAGTGCAGTCAAGCACAGGAAAAAATGATGATGTGCCCGGTTAGCTCAGTCGGTAGAGCAGAGGATTGAAAATCCTCGTGTCCCTGGTTCGATTCC
>ENA-OSET01002339-OSET01002339.1-sediment-metagenome-genome-assembly--contig:-NODE-2339-length-18459-cov-40.193015_pt1 | contig 18459 bp, 14 predicted proteins | sample MGYA00237882_ERZ534229 | MGnify/ENA primary metagenome ERZ534229 (study PRJEB26408, sample SAMN06266212) | sediment metagenome | isolation source: Hudson Canyon methane seep mesocosm | place... | reverse complement strand
GCGTAAAGAAATTGAAGGTTTTGACGTTAAAAAGGTAGTGCCTGTTTCTATTTTGGATTTCGTTCCTAAACATAAAAGATGAACCCATTTAAAGGCCAGTTGATGATAATACCTCTCAGCTTGGAGCTTCACAGCTAACCTGTACTTGCTGATATTGTTTTCCTTTCAATTTAAATGTTCATACTTTATTTTTTCCAATCATAAATTATGAACCTCGTATATTACGGCCTTAATTTTAAGAGGTCATTCAATAGCTAATCTCTAGTTCATGTGAGCGTCTCGGTGGGCAGCTTCGAAACAACTGACTTGTGTCATTGTTGTGTCAGAAGTCGATGAAGGTCTTAATGGGTATTCATCGGCTGTAGAACCTCATCGCCTAGGTAGGGTAAGTAAAAGTCCGTTTGATCATTCCATAAAGCGATTAACCTAGAGTCATTTATCGTTTTATCAGCCTTGAGGTATGTTCGCATAGCACGATAATCGGGAGGTATTTTTGATTTTGTCTTGCCGGGTTGGTCAACAAGACTTTTTTCTATTTTCTCATGGCCTAGGGTTGTTATTTCGTAATGGGCTATGGAATTAAAAGTTGAGTTTTGTTGGGATGTAATCCAACCCTGTTTTACTAGGAATCGAATTGAATTATGAAAAGAACGAGGGTTGATTGAAAATTTCTCAATAATGTCGCTACTGGTTGTAACGCCTTCACTAATGGCATTTAAAATATCCATTCTGATGCTCATTTCTATATCCTTGATATGTTTAATGTTAATTAAGAGCTGCTTTTAGTGCCTTTAATGGCTTAAAAGTGACACCGTTAGAGGCCGAAATGAGGAGCGGCAAACCTGTTTGTGGATTCCGACCTTGGCGTCTTGGGCGATATTTTGCAGAGAAAGTGCCAAACCCAGAAAGTGTTACTTTATCTTCTTGAATGAGCGCGCCGGTGATTATCTTTGTGAGTGATTCAACGACCATCGAGCAGTTATTTTGAGATAGGCTGCAATCTTCTGAGAGTGCTTTAATAAGTTCTTTTTTGTTCATTTTTTTAGGTTTTAAGTTAGTGGGTCTACGATCTTAAGTGCGGTGTTAAGTGCCTAGCAAGTCAAAAGCTAATAATGTGTCATCTGCCTTGTTTTGTTGCTTTAATTAAGGGATATAACGCAATAAAATCAGTATCTGTAACCTATTGTCACGCGTCAATATGACACATTTTCAAGACGAGTTATTTCTCGTAATATTCATTTAACAGTTCATAAGTATCCTTAACTTTTGAACAGTTAAATTAGAATTTTTTTGTTTGGGTAGCCAGCTGTATACCGTGTGATGAATTGTTCCCCCTCATGGCTGGCTACCTTTTTTTTGAATTAATAGTGAGTCTAATTGCTTTTATAATAAGAGGTAATGGTATGTCGTCTGATCAATCAAATCTCTCCAGTGTTGACCAATATTTAAATGACCACCCAGGGCCAAGCATGAGTTCAGTTTCTCAATATATTTTACGACAAGGGGATAACGCCCAACTAGTGCCTGCAACCTATGAATGTTTAAGTTTTACTGGCATGTTTCTGAAATTATTCTTTAAGTCTTCTGAGGACCCTATTTGGTTAATTATTAAAAATCAGAGTCCGTCTGATCTAGAGCGGGAGAAAGAACGAAAGTCATGTTTTATTAACGCTATGCAGCCGTTGATTAAGCGCGATGCTGAGGTTGAATTATTGCGTCTTAAGACACTTCGGAAAAAGTATAAATGGATCAATGAAAGATCGAAGGTATCTCGTTACCTTATTCGAAAAGATTTGGAATCTGTCAAAGAGGATCTTGTCCTCGTGGACCCTATGATGGCAAATCAGGTAGTAATAAAAGAGGTAAAGTCAGAAATTAAAGCTGGCACTAGCGCGACAGGAAAAATAACCCCAATTCAGTTGCGTAACCCTGCGACAGGGAAAGTTGAACTTATCAAAGGGAATTACCAATTTATAAAGCGGTGGGTTAAAGAAGCTTTGGTTTCAGAGGATTTATTACCTAAGGTCTATAATCGTTCTGAACTATCAAACATGACGAGTAATTCTATACAACTAGCCATCATAAAATTAGCCAATAAAAAAGGTTATCGCTATTAATTTAAGGCAGTCAAAAAATATAGTTGATTCATCAGTGCCATATTAATGAGGAATTTCCTACTGGCTTCAGTTTGAATATATATTCAATATATTTGGGTGATTTGGAGCACAGGATTAAACTACGAAACTTTATACGCTTCCATACAAATTCAAACTACTTTAAACACTTGTAAACTTCTACTAATATACTGATTAAAAGGAGTTTAAAAGTGTTTTAGATAGTCTTCTCGGAATTCATAACCCTGAGGTTGGTGGGTCGATCTCATCTATCGACACCATTCTATAAAATCAATAGCTTAAAAGAGTTCTTTGGACTCTGCTTTTCCCAACTCATGTCTGTCTGAACATTCACTGAAACCATTCTGAAACCGCTTCAATCAGATGGAGTATAAATGGCACCCCTGAAGTTTTCAGGTGGAGTCAGACCTTAAGCGGTTCTTCAACCAAATGAAAGTATCCTTCCAACTCTCATGTTTAACAGTCATAAATCTTTCGATGACCGGCGTCTTCACAATGATGAGGAACCCAATTGAAAGTAAGCACCAAATAGCGGCCCATTCATCGGGATTCCCAGTGAGAAAAGACGCTAAGAGGGGCCCCATGACAAGCCCATAAATCATAATCCGATAGCCTCCTAAGAAAATAGGAAGAATGAAGGCGACAAAAAAGTAACCCGAAGTGGCGAAATATCCACAAGAATTCATGGCCCATTGCCATGCTATATGCCAATCCCCTGGATAGGATCTAAATTCCATCGCAGAAGAGCATCCAATGGCACCGTTACCCATTAGGGTATCCAATACGCCATTTCCCACGGTGCACTGGATTGCAAAACAACCGGGCAAAGAGGGGTTAATGATCCCTTTGAGGAGGAACATAACACTTGCGATGGTGGAAATAACGGTTACTTTTATGAACCAATATTTCAACCTTTTTTTAGGTAGAAACGAGACGACAAACCAAATTGTGAGGATGGGTTGAAAAGATATGTGGAAGAACCCTAGAAACGACCCCAAGGCGTTCATTGGGCCGGGGTCATTAAGATAGATATAATTTACGGCCTGCAACAACTCCATGAGAGTAAAATAACCCAGCGTCAATGCCCTCAGTCTGTGTCGGCTTAGGTAGCCGTCAGTATCTATTTCGGATAAAGAGGTCGTAGGGTCTTTCGCAATCGCTTTTTTATACTCTAGGGCCGCCCCAACAAATCCGATTGTAGCCAATACAGTTGATGCTTCACCGCTCCAGCACATTTTTCCTCCAGGGTAAAAAATTAGATGTCAAAATTAGTAGATTAAAATCACAAAACTTCCCATCGTTTCATATTCTCCTTTGAATATCACGTTCATGAGAAACAAAAATGATTCTGTTAGAAAAGGATGCTGTTATTTTTCCCGGTGTGAAGAATATGAAAATCAAGCCAAAAAGTCAAGGTATGATTAAATGCATGATAACAATTAGCCTATCAACTGCAATTTTAATGTCAGTTAATTGTAATAACCTTAAGTTGTTGGGGGGCTTGATTTAGGTCAATAAATGATGTTTTATTTCGTGGAATCTACTCATTTCAGGGTTTGCTGTTTGTGTTGTGGAGTCTCTTTTAGCATGCTCGTTGTTCCTACCATAATGTTAATGGCTTTTTTTAAACGAAGGAAAACAGATTCCTGACGATAGCTGATTTTATGTTTTTTACAAACTTGTTGAAGTGGCGTTTGGACAAGGTGGTATTGCGATAATGGAATATCAGGCCAGAGATGGTGTTCAATTTGATAATTGAGCCAACCGTAGAAAAAGTCATTTAAATTAGAGTTGCTAGGGTAGTTAACTGATCCGATAATTTGGCGAAGATAAAATTCACCTTGTTTCTTTGGTTGGTTGTTAAATAGAGGAATATCATCGCCTGCATGATTGGGAATAATAACCACAAAGCTATGCAAATTGGTAAAGACTTCAGCTAAGACTGAGTTGATGAAGACATAAGTGACAGCAACCTCCCCAAGAGGAAGAAATAATAATGGAAAAATAATAAATCTGATTATGATGTAGGGGCATAGGCTATTGACCCAGAGCAGACGGCCTACACTAGAGAAAGGATTTATTGAGTCTATAAAAGAAATATGCGTTGTTGGTTCACCTCTTTTTTTTAATTTGAGAATATAGAGTTCTTCGATAGTTGCTCTTGCGTAATAGGCTGGTTTCCAAATACAAGCAAATAGTGCTACTAATGAGTAGCGTAACCATAGCGGGTATTTAGAGTTCCGTAACCATGATGAATTGGTTTGAAGTTGGTCAGGGTCATTAGTTTCACCGAGGTGGTAATGGTGTAAGACATTGTGTTCTTGGTGCCAGCCTTGGGGATTGATCCAATCTACCCAGTCGACCCAGCGACGCCAGCCTTTTGCATACCCTTTTCTTTTATAGCGATTAGGTACATTGGTTATTTTATCGTAGGCTCCGTGAGAAATCGGATGGGTTAGTTGTGACCATCGAGTAAATATCCCTTGGCTGATGAGCAATGCAGAGACTGGATTAGGCGCTATCCACGCGGTAGCATAACCGAAGATGGTACATAATCTTCCCCACCGTTCAAGTTGCAACAGGTGACTGAAATCATTTTTATTAATGCGTAAAAGGGTCTCACGATGAATATTCTTAATATCTTTGGCAAGTTGATCTAAGTCGACAGATTGATTGAGGCAGGGTTGCATAATCTGTGATTAAAAAGAAGTCAGCGCAAGCCAGCCAATAATCCTCTCACAGCCACAGAGCTTAAAAAGGTTGCTGAATTGCTTGATGATGGTAAAAAAAAATATAACTGATCGAATTTTATGAGATTAGCTGATCTACAAAGACTCAATTGTATTGGTTTTTCATTATTAACCACAAAATTCTTTAAGGTATAGCACTTGGACGTTTATCATTTGATAACTTCCAAGTTAACCGCTACTGATCTTGACTAGTTACTTGCTAAGTTAGTTACATTATTTTGTTATTTTTCGAGGGGTATACGTGTGTCCGGTAAAAAGTCATTGGCATTCCGGGTAGCCATTTCCTCATAAAGCGCCCATTTTGAATCGACAACCTGTTGGGCAAAGCCCATCAATTTGTCAGCTTGTTCATGGTTGCTGCGTTGTAAACTACTGTAGCGGGTTTCATTATAAGCATATTCTTTAACGGGGATACTGGGACGTAAAGAGTCGAGTACGAATGGGTTTTTGCCCTCCGCACCTAAAGTCGGGTTGTATCGGTATAATGGCCAGTAACCGGATTTGACGGCCATTTCCATTTGTTCAAGACCATTTTCCAGATTGATGCCATGGGCAATACAAGGGCTGTAAGCGATGATAACTGATGGCCCATCATAGGCTTCCGCCTCACGGAAAGCTTGTAGGGTTTGTTGTGGACTGGCGCCGATGGCAATTCTAGCCACATAGACGTTACCGTATGCGATAGCCTGCAAAGCTAAATCCTTCTTGGGCACTAATTTACCGTGTGAGGCAAATTTAGCTACGGCACCAATTGGTGTCGATTTGGAAGCCTGACCACCGGTATTAGAATAAACTTCGGTATCCATGACCAGAATATTCATGTCGTGACCAGTAGCCAGAACGTGATCAATACCGCCATAGCCAATATCGTAGGCCCAGCCGTCACCGCCAATAATCCAGATGCTGCGACGAACGAAATTATCAACTACTGATAACAGTTCTCTGGCTTTTGGGTTATTTAGGTGTTCCAGTTGTTCTTGTAATTGAGCAACGCGAACGCGTTGTTTTCGAATGTCGCTTTCTTTTGCTTGTGGTGCATTAAGAATTTCTTCAACTAAAGTATCATCAAAATGGTCTTTGAGTTCATTTAAAAGACGACGTGCCAGAGCAACATGTTGATCAGTAGTTAAACGATAGCCTAAGCCGAATTCGGCGTTATCTTCAAATAGGGAATTAGACCAGGCAGGGGCTTTGCCCTCTGAGTTTTGTGACCAAGGTGTTGTGGGTAGGTTACCGCCATAGATGGAGGAACAACCGGTGGCATTGGCGGCTAACATACGATCACCGAATAATTGGGTAATCAGTTTCAGATAAGGCGTTTCACCACAACCCGCACAGGCGCTGGAGAATTCAAATAACGGTTCCAGAAATTGAACACCACGGACATTGGAAAAATCGACTCTAGCGCGATCATTGTAAGGCAATGCTTCAAAGAAGGCAGCGGCATTTTTCTCGACTTCAAAATGCTCAGCTTTAGGTGTCATATTTATGGCTTTAAAGTTTTCATCGTGTTCTGAAACGGCAGGGCAGGCTTTGACACATAAGCTACAACCGGTACAATCTTCAGGATAAACTTGTATGGTGTAGCGCATATCGGGGAACCCGCGGGAGCCAACTTTAGCGGCTTTAAAGCCGTCAGGAGCTTGATCTAGTTTTTCTTTTTCGTAGAATTTGGCACGTATTGTTGCGTGTGGACAAACGATTGAACAGTTGCCACACTGGATACAAAGATCAGACTCCCAAATAGGAATGTCCTGTGCGATATTGCGTTTTTCCCATTGGGTCGTCCCTGTTGGATAAGTCCCATCAGCAGGTAATTGACTAACGGGTATTTTATCGCCACGTCCGGCGACCATTTCAAAAGTAACCAGTTTGACAAATTCAGGGGCTTTGGCAAAGGAACTTTCAGCGTTATCAAACGATGTGCTAATAGCTGCTGGAATTTTGACTTTTTGTAATCGACTCAAGGATTGATCTATTGCAGCAAAGTTTTTTTGTACAACTTCGGGACCTTTTTTGGCATAAGTTTTCTCAGCATATTCTTTAATCTTGCTGATCGCTTGATCTTTAGGCATAACGCCGGACAAGGCAAAAAAACAGGTTTGCATAACGGTATTAATGCGTCTGCCCATACCGGTTTCTTTCGCAACTTTAACACCGTTGATGACATAGAACTGGATTCCTTTGTCGATCAATTGCTGCTGCATTTGTTCAGGTAATTGTTCCCAAATTCTATCGGCATCGTAAGGACTGTTTAATAAGAAAGTAGCGCCTTGTTTGGCACGATCTAACATTTGCGTCGTTTTGATAAAGTTATAGTCATGACAGGCTATAAAATTAGCCGATTCTATGAGGTAAGGGGCTTTGATTGGGTCAGGACCAAAACGCAAATGGGATATGGTCTGCGAACCTGCTTTCTTTGAATCATAAACAAAATAACCCTGAGCATGAAATTGTGGTTCATTACCGATAATTTTAATGCTGTTTTTATTAGCACCTACCGTGCCATCAGAACCCAGACCAAAAAAAATGGCGCGTACGACATTTTCGGGTTCAATATCCAATGTTTCAGTGATGTCTAAACTAGTATGAGTGACGTCATCAATAATGCCGATTGTGAAATTGTTTTTGGGCTGCTTGGCTTTAAGTTCCTGAAAAACGCGAGCGGCCATTGTTGGTGTAAATTCCTTACTGGATAGGCCATAACGTCCGCCAATAATACGCGGCATGATTTTAATTTCGTTGCGGGCAAACGCTTGGCTCAATTCAGTTATGACATCTTTATAGAGTGGTTCACCACAGTTGCCAGGTTCTTTAGTACGATCCAGTACTGCAATGCTTTGTACAGACTGAGGCAAAGCAGCAATAAAATTTTTAGCACTAAAGGGACGATAAAGACGAACATTGAGAACACCAACATTATCCCCTAGAGTATTGAGTTTTTCAGCGGTAGCTATAGCAGTTTCTATTCCTGACCCCATCATGATAATGATACGTTCAGCTGTTTCAGGGCCATGGTATTCAAATGCCTGATAACGTCGTCCTGTAACTTGAAAAAACTGCTCTAAAACTTTATCAAATATATCTATCGTACCATCATAGTATTGATTAGAGCTTTCACGCCCCTGAAAATAGGTGTCCGGATTTTGTGCTGTACCTCGCATAAATGGTTTATCCGGGTTCAAGGCCCGTTGTCGATGAGCAAAAACTAACTCATTATCGATCATGGCTCGAATTTGCTCGTCCTCTAATAAGGTGATTTTATTGATTTCATGTGAGGTCCGAAAACCGTCAAAGAAATGAATAAATGGAATACGGGATTTCAATGTTACCGCTTGGGAAACTAGCGCCATATCGTGTGCTTCTTGAACATTACTGGCAACAACCTGAGCAAAGCCTGTCATGCGCACCGACATGACATCTTGATGGTCACCAAAAATTGATAAACCCTGCGTAGCAAGGGAACGAGCGGCAACATGAATGACTGTTGAAGTTAGTTCTCCGGCAATCTTATACATATTAGGAATCATTAACAACAATCCTTGAGAAGCGGTAAATGTTGTTGTTAATGCACCTGTTTGTAATGAGCCATGCAAGGTTCCCGCAGCGCCTCCTTCACTTTGTAACTGGGCAATGGTTGGCACTGACCCCCAGAGATTCTTGGTCCCTTCAGTGGTCCATTGTTCGCAAAATTCTGCCATGGCGGAAGAAGGTGTGATCGGGAAAACGGCACAAACCTCATTGGTTCGGTATGCAACATAAGCGGCTGCTTCGCCGCCATCGAAAGTGACTTGTTTTGTCATGATAATTTTTCTGATTAAGTTATGTTGACTATTTTTTCAACCATATGGATGGAGGCAGTGGGGCACTGCAAAGTACAAGCAGTACATCCGGTACAAAGTGATTCATTGACATCATAAAACTTGCCTTTGCCTAGCTTGATAATCGCACCTTCTGGACATGCGCCATAACAACCGTCACATTCAAAACAATTGCCACAAGAGTAACAACGGCTAGCTTCGTAAGTAGCTTCGTCTTGGCTCAGACCGCCTAAAACCTCTTCAAAAGTTTGATTTCTTTGTTCAGGAGGAATGGCGGGTTGTTCTGATTGGTCAGCATCGGTGTTGTACCAAAGATTTAATTCTTTATGTTCGACAATGTGACTTTTCATGGGTTGTTGGTATTGCGTATTGCGTAGATAGGCATCTATATTGCGAGCGGCTTTTTTACCATGTCCGGTAGCGATAGTTACTGTACGAGCGCTGGGCACCATATCACCACCAGCAAAAACGCCGTGGACAGCGGTCATCATTTGTTCATCCACTGCAACAACACCATCGCTTTCTACTTCAATTTCAGGGAATGTTTTTAATAATGCAGAATCTATATTCTGACCTAATGCTAAAATAACAGTGTCAGCTTTTAGAATTTCGTAGGTGCCTGTAGGTTGTGGTCGCCCGTTGTTATCCAACTCCATAACTTCGACTTTAACCTGACTATCTTCATCCAGTTCGACAATAGTTCTTAACCAATGAAATACCACACCTTCTTCAATCGCTTCAGCTGCTTCAAAATCATGTGCCGGCATATTCTTACGATCACGACGGTATATCACCATGGTTTCGGCACCTAGGCGCTTGGCAGTACGTGCTGCATCCATCGCAGTATTTCCACCGCCGTAGATGGCGACCCGTTTACCAATTTTTGGGGTATTACCCATGCCGATATCACGTAAGAAAGTTACAGCATCCAGAGTATCACTATTAATATTTATAGGGATTTCTACCGAGCGACCAATATGGGCACCAACAGCAACAAAAACGGCATCGAAATTACCTTCTTCTTTTTCGGTCTTGAGGTTTTCGACTTTATGATTGAGTGTTATTTTGACCCCCATATCTTCGATGCGTTTAACTTCAGCGGCCAAAATATCACGAGGCAGACGATAAGACGGTATACCAAAATGCATCATACCCCCGGCAATCGGTCCGGCGTCACGAATTTCAACCTGGTGTCCCAGACGCGCCAAATGGTAGGCTGCGGAAAGACCACTGGGTCCTCCACCGACGATTAAAACCTGTTTATTGGACTTTTCGCCAATTATTTTAGGCTTCCAACCATTTTCAAAGGCCAAATCACCAAGAAAACGTTCGACTGCATGAATACTTACCGCACCATCAACGTTGACACGGTTACAGGAGGTTTCACAAGGGTGATAACAAACACGACCATGTACTGCAGGCATCGGATTGTCTTCGAGTAATCGATTCCAAGCATCTTCATAACGCTCAGCTTGTGATAAATCTAACCAGCTTTGTATGTTTTCACCTGCTGGACAAGCATGATTACAAGGCGGCAGGTAGTCTTCATAAACAGGAACCTGTCGCTGCTGGGGGCCAGTGCCCGTACTCAGGCTGAGATCTGGCGGGTTAGTCATATCTTTGTATTTCATAGCGCTATACTCTCGACAACTTAATATACTTAATATATTGATTACACCGATAATTTATGTGCGAATCTGATTTTTGCCTTAAACAAGAGGCATACACGTTCAAAAATTGAAAACCTTATATCGCACCTGAATTGATAAAATGTCAAGTGATAATGTATTTAAAGGATTTTTATAACAGGGCAAAAACAATCTTGATTCATTAGTGGGAGATTAAAGAGAAATCCGCTCGGGTCATTTAGCTTGAATATTTAATCAATTTGTTCGGGCTGTTTGGCCACTTATTAGCCTAATAAATCAATCTTTCTCCGTTACCAAATCGGTTATGTATTCACTGCTAAAGAAGAAATGTAGGCGGTAGATTAAATGCAGGAGTAATGACAGCATCGCCATGTTCATGTTCTCCAAGAATTCGGCAATAAGTCTCAAGATGCTTGCCAGCACGGTTATGAATAATTCCACATAACCCTTCACCTGCACGTAGACTGGGAATATCCGGGTTGGCGATGGCATCAATCACAAACATTTGAATGCTGCCATGGTAAAAATCAATCATGCGTTATATTAGTTTTTTTGTGTGTTGTTGAGTAAAAAAGATGTTTGGGTGTAAGGTAGATGTTGGTTAAGTAGAACTGATTAAGGGAACTTAAGAAATGGAGATGCTACAGAAGATATGTTTCGTTTTACTGCTGACAACATTATCGAGCGTTTATGCTGGGAATTGTTTTGAAGGTAAGGATATAGAAGGTTGTCGTGTGAAAGCAGAACAGGGAGATTCTTCAGCACAATACAATTTAGCGTTGATGTATTCCAACGGAAAAGGTGTCCCACAAGATTCCAAAGAAGCGGCCAAGTGGTATAGGAAGTCAGCAAAACAAGGAGATCAACACGCACAAAACAAATTAGGAACGATGTATCGTTATGGATGGGGTGTCTCTCGAGATGCTGAAGAAGCAGTCAAGTGGTTTAGGCAGTCAGCAGAACAAGGAGATAAACACGCACAAAGCAATTTAGGAAGGATGTATCGCTATGGATGGGGTGTCTCTCGAGATTACAAAGAAGCAGTCAAGTGGTATAGGTTGGCAGCAGAACAAGGGCTTGCTAAGGCACAATATAATTTAGGGGTGATGTATGCTAAGGGACAAGGTGTTCTTAAAGACTCTGTTATGGCACACATGTATTGGAATATGGCGGCAGTTAGTGAACATGAAGATGCGATAAAAGGTAGAGGTGTTGTTGGAAAAAAATGACTTCTTCACAAATAGCAGAATCACAGAAATTAGCACGAGAATGGATGCTCACACATCAGTAAATAATGTGTGAGCAGAAGAACCCATATGAACTGTGAAAAGTCATATGGGTTTTTTTGTGTATTGTTGAGTTAAAAAGATAAGGTGTAGTCTAGTTTTACAATTTCAGCTTGATACAGTAAATTGGTGACAAGAAGTAAAGAGAACAGAGGTGATATGAAATGAACGATTATAGTATTTGCCTTAGGAATGATGAGTTTGTTTGATTCATTTGTTGTCGTGGAATAACATCCAAAGACCGTTATTATGATTAAAGAAAGTCCTTACAAAATAGATGGATTAGAATTTGAAACTCAGGAAGAGTATAGGGAGTATTTGTCTAAATCTAACAAATATTCAAATGCCTATGAACCTTGGACTGATGAACTTGATGAAGAATTAAAAAGATTGTCCATCAAATTATCGACAAAAGAATTAGCATTACATTTTTGTAGAAGAAATGAGGCAATTATAAGTAGATTGAAAAAACTAGATACGGTTGTTAATAAAAAGATAAATGAGAAACAGATAATTAATGCAATCATTGATGGTTGTAATCCTGTCACTGGTGAGTTGTTTGATGAAGATTCAATATGGACTCATCCAAAAATTAAAGACGACCTTAAAAAGTGGATAAAAGATTAATGCCGGTCGTTACAAATCAATCCATCACTACCGAAATAAGATGATTGTAAAAAATATCATTAATGTAAAAAGACCAGAAGAACCCATATGAACTATGAACAGTCATATGGGTTCTTTTATGTTTGGGTGTAAGGTAAAGATGAGTTGGTTGTTTCAGATAATTTAGTAATGAGTTACAGAGACTGAATATCGATATGAAGATACTACAGAAAATATGCTTTGTTTTACTGCTGACAACATTCTCAAGTGTTTATGCTGGGAGTTGTTTTGATAATGTTACTGATATTAATGATTGTCGGGGGATAGCAGAACAAGGAGATGCTCGAGCACAATACAATTTAGGGATGGTGTATGGCAACGGAGAAGGTGTTCCTCAGGATTACAAAGAATCAGTAAAGTGGTTTAAGTTGGCAGCAGAACAAGGGATTGCTCAGGCACAATATAATTTAGGGGTGATGTATGGCAATGGACGAATTGTCCCTCAAGACTATGAAGAAGCAGTCAAGTGGTATAGGTTGGCATCAGAGCAAGGATATGCAAAAGCGCAATCTAATTTAGGGTTGAGGTATGCCAACGGAGAAGGTGTTCTTCAAGACTACAAAGAAGCAGTCAAGTGGTATAGGTTGGCAGCAGAACAAGGACATGCTCCAGCACAATCCAATTTAGGGTATAGGTATTACTCTGGGGATGGTATTACTCAAGATTACAACGAAGCAATTAAATGGTTTCGGTTGGCAGCAAAACAAGGAATTGCTCAGGCACAATATAATTTAGGGTTGATGTATGACAACGGACAAGGTGTCTCTCAAGATTACAACGAAGCAATTAAGTGGTTTAGGTTGGCAGCAGAACAAGGAGATGCTCCAGCGCAATCCAATTTGGGGGTGATGTATGAAAATGGACAAGGTGTCCCTCAAAATTACAACGAAGCAGTCAAATGGTATAGATTGGCAGCAAAACAAGGATTATCACAAGCGCAATTCAATTTAGGAGGGGGATATGCTAAGGGACAAGGTGTTCCTCAGGATTACAAAGAAGCAGTCAAGTGGTTTCGGTTGGCGGCAGAGCAAGGGTATGCTCAATCACAATTCAATTTAGGGTTGATGTATCACAAAGGACTAGGTGTTCCTCAAGACTACAAAGAAGCAATCAAGTGGTTTCGGTTGGCAGCAGAACAAGGATATGCTGAAACACAATATAATTTATCGTTGAAGAATGTCGATGGAATAGGTGTTCTTCAAGATTACAAAGAAACAGTTAATGGGTCTCAGGAAGAAGAAGTTCAAGGAAATGATAAAGAAGCCGTTAGGTTTTATAGTAAGTCATCAGAACAAGGAAATGATGATACACAGGGTGAACTAGAACAGTCTCAAAATAAGGGTGGAAAACCTCTGATTATAATTGTTGTAATTCTTATTATTTTTCTTCTTTGGTTTTATCGTCTTATCAAAAAAAGAAATCTAGAGCGAGATTATCAGGAACAAGAACGAGAAAAAGAAAAAGAGCAGGTCCATCGAGAACAAGAAAGACAGTACCGGCGAAAAAAAGAAAAAGAACAGGTTCGTCGAGAACAAGAGAGACAATACCGTCGAGAAAAAGAACGTCAAGAACAATCACGTCAAAAAAGGGAGAAACCTAAGAATCGTAATGAGAAGGATCGAAGTTATGAGGAGATTTTAGGATTATCTTCTGGTTGGACTAAAAGTGATTTGAAATCTGCTTATCGTAAGAAGTGCCAACAGATTCATCCTGATAAATGGAAAGATTTTCCAGAAGATATTGCTCAAAGATTGGAAAAAGAATATAAGGAAGTGCAAAAAGCATATAAGTATCTTTCAAAGAAATAGAGTCAATTGAGAAAATTACTGATTCAAGATTGAAAAGGCGCAAGATTTAGCACGAGAATGAATGGGTGTAGTGACTTTCTGTTTACCTGATTACAGGAGTGTATTTGCTGTAAAATACGAGGTGCAACTTTGTAACAGCGGTGCGGACAAATGTTGAAGGCACTATTAAATCAAAATATGGAATTTGTTTAGCAAAATTAATTGGTTGCGATGGTTTTACAGAGCAGTTGCAAAGTGCTTAAAAGGTATTAAGTATCAATGGTTTATATGGGTGTGACTATTGAATGGGAATACTATCTAGACGAGAAGTAAATTGTACCTAAAAAAAGCCTCGGTAAGGTGTTATCTTAACGGGGCTTTTTTGTAAGTAAAAAATAACAGGCTATAGCATGCGGGTGTTTCAGATTAAGGGGGGTGTTCTTGAATGATATTGCGTATATGCGTCATGCTATTCGATTGGCGCATTTGGCTGAGTCTGCCGGAGAAGTGCCGGTTGGTGCCATACTTGTTAAAGATGACGTGGTCATTGGTGAAGGATGGAATCGCCCGATTGTGGATAATGACCCTACTGCGCATGCAGAAATTATGGCGATTCGGGAGGCGGGAGAGGCAGTATCAAACTATCGGTTATTGGATACGACTCTCTATGTGACCCTAGAGCCGTGTTTGATGTGTGTAGGCGCCATGGTTCATGCGCGGGTTGGTCGCGTGGTCTTTGGAGCAGTAGACCCTAAGCGAGGTGCTATTGTAAGTGCGCTTCAATTATCAGAATTGCAGTTCCTTAATCATCAAGTGCCTTGGATTTCAGGAGTCTTATCAGGTGAGTGTAGTCAGTTATTAACGAACTTTTTTAAACAGAGGCGTTAACTCTGTTTATTGTTGCTGTTTTTTATATTGCAGGGTTGATAATTGCGATTTCGTTGTCTAGCTGTGGTGAGGATTCGGTTTGAGTTTTCATGGCTTGTCTTTCAATTGAATTATCTTCAGTCAACCAAGTGAGCAAATCATAATAATTGCGTACCTTTTCCACATAAAGGACAGGTTCGTGGCCGCGTGCATAACCGTATTTTGTTTTTTGATACCATTTTTTTTGACTTAATAAGGGCAGGTGTTTTTTTACATCAAGCCATTTGTCGGGGTTGTCGCCCTGGTTTTTAGTTAAAATCCGGGCGTCGTTTAAGTGACCGTAGCCGATATTATAGGCCGCCAATGCCATCCAGGTTCGATCTGGGTCAGGAACGCTGACAGGAATTCTTTTAAGTCTTTGCTTAAAATAGAGAGCGCCGCCTCGGATGCTGTTTTCGGGCTTAATTCTGTTTTCAAAACCTAATTGTTTAGCTGTCGATCGAGTAAGCATCATAATGCCCCGAACGCCAGTCGGGGAGATGGCGTTTTTCCGCCAATGTGACTCTTGGTAGCCAATGGCTGCGATGAGTCGCCAATCTAAACCTTGTTCAAAAGCAGCGGATTCAAAAATTTTTTGATAGTACGGTAGTCGACTTTTGATGTGCTGACGGAACGTACAGTTAGTTGCATAGTTTAGTTTTTCAGCATAGCCGAAATGGCGGTCAATGAGTTGTTCGAGTATTTTGTTTTGTTTAATGGACTCAAAAAATTTAACAGAAGCTCGATAGAGGCTCTGGTCTGGGGAAGATTGTAATGCCCAGGCTAATTGACGCGGCGGTGAGATATCAAAAGCGACATGAAGTTGAGGGTAAAAACGGCGAATCAGTGTTATTTGATTAGAGTCGGCGATTGTAAAGTCAATAAGCTTTTGATTGATTAGGAATAAAAGCCCATCGGTGTCGAGTGTGTCGTTGGTATACCATTGTAATTTAGGGTGAATTTGCTTTAGTTTTTTTAACGTGTCGGCATGGCTAGTTCCTTTAACGACTTCCAAAATTCCTTTGGATAAGTCTTGCGTTTTTTCGGGTCGTTGGGTGCCTGTGCGATATATGATTTGTTCGGTAATTTCATGGTAGGGTGGGGTAAAGGTTAAGTGTTTTTTTCGTTGTTCGGTTATGGTAATTCCAGCGGCAGCAATATCAGCTTTTCCCATTTGAATGTCGCTTAAGACTTGACTGAACGTTGCCGGTGTTTTGAACGTAGCCGATACGCCGATGTGTTTTGCAAAAAGAGAGGCGAGGTCGTATTCGAAGCCTGCGGGTCCATTGGTGCCTTCGTAATAAGTCGTGGGGGCTGAGCGGGTTAGAACCGTTAGTACACCGGATTTTTTAATGCGTTCTAATTGTGAAAGTGAGGGTTGCGACATAATCTCAAACAAAATAACAGTGGTGACAAGCAGTCCGGATAGACTTATGAGTGTCACTATGGTTTTTTTGTGTTGCGTCATGATTGTCTGATTTTTTTGTAGTAATTAATCAGTCCATTCGTGGAGGAGTCATGGCTGTCGATAATTTGGTTATTATTAAGTTCGGGTAAGAGCGTGCGGGCGAGTTTTTTTCCTAATTCGACGCCCATCTGGTCAAAAGAATTTATATTCCAGATGCAGCCTTGTACAAAGGTTTTATGTTCGTAGAGTGCAATTAATGAGCCGACTGTTTTAGGGCTGACTTCTTTGAAAATAATGCTATTGGAGGGACGGTTTCCGGAGAAGGTTTTTGAGTAAAGGAGCATTATGGATAAATCATCTTGATTCAGTTCTGTTTTGATTTGTTCGAGGGTTTGCCCTTGCATGAGTGCTTCAGGTTGAGCGAGAAAATTAGACAGTAAAATGGCATGTTGTTCGGTTGAGTCATAGCGGTTACAAGCCGGAGCAATAAAATCACAGGGGACGAGTTTGGTGCCTTGGTGAATCAGTTGGAAAAAAGCATGTTGTCCGTTAGGTCCGGATTGTCCCCAAATAATAGGTCCCGTTTCATAGTTCACTTCAAGACCTTCGCGATCGATACTTTTACCATTACTTTCCATGTCGCATTGTTGGAGGTAATCGGAAAGATAGCGTAAAGAATGTGCGTAAGGAAGGATGGCGTGAGAAGCAGCATTAAAAAAATTATTGTACCAAATGCCAAGTAAGGCCATGATAACCGGAATGTTGCCTTCGAAAGGAGTATGCCTGAAATGGTTATCTATATCATTTGCGCCTTGGAGCAACTGACAGAAGTTTTTGTAGCCAATGCTGATAGCAATGGATAAACCAATGGCTGACCATAGCGAGTAGCGCCCGCCAACCCAATCCCAGAATTCGAAGATGTTGTCAGAGGTTATGCCAAAGTTAATGGCTTCGTCTCTATTCGCTGAAATAGCCACAAAGTGTTTGCTAATAGCTTGTGAGTTTTGCGCTGAATTCATGAGCCACTGTCTTGCGGAATGCGCATTAGTCATAGTTTCTTGGGTCGTGAAAGTTTTTGATGAGATAATAAAGAGAGTTGTTTCTGGGGTAAGGTTTGAGATTGTTTCAATAATATTCGCTTGATCAATATTAGAAACAAAATGGATTTTAATATTTTCAGCAGCGTAGGGTTGTAATGCGGTTAATACCGTCTTGGGACCTAAGTCGGAGCCGCCAATACCGATGTTAACAATATTTGTTATCTTTTTTCCGCTATAGCCGCGCCATTTACCTGATCGGATTTGGTCGCAAAACCGCTCTATTTTATCGAGAACTCGGTTTATTTCAGGGGTGATATCTTCGTTGTCAACGTAAACAGTTTTATGTTGCTGACATCCTCGAAGAGCGGTATGAAGTGCCGGTCGGTTTTCAGTGGTATTGATCTTATCGCCGCGGAACATGGCTTCAATTTGATCTTTCAGGTTAGTGTGATTCGCAAGATCTATCAGTAGATTGAGTGTTTCCTTTGTTATCCTGTTTTTTGAAAAATCAAATAAGAGGTCGTTGATGTGCAAAGAGAAGTTTTCAAATCTATTGGGGTCTTGTTTAAAAAGATCGCGCATATGAATAGGACGAATGTTTTCATAATGGGCATTTAGACTTTGCCAAATAGCTGATTTTGTAAGTTCTGACACTTAATTTAAGACCCTGCTGTAGATTTTAGTTTAGTGTACGAAATGATAGATAAATTAACAACTGGGTAGTGTAGTACAAAAACGTTCGGTGGTTTGATGCGAGCGAGTTGCGGATTGGTAACAGGGTTGCTTTAAATGTTTTTTAGGGTGTGTTAACATTTGGCAGATATTTGTAGTGGTTTTGCAAATTTTTTGGGTGGGTGCAAACACTGAAACTTAACGAGATTTCGTTAAGTTTCAGTGTTTGTTACAAATAGTTACGATAAAACGGAAGGTAATAATGAATATTAAAAAGAATTTTTCAGGGGTATTTTTAGTTGTCATTGGTTTGTTATTTTCGACATCACTTTGGGCGCA
>ENA-OSET01002337-OSET01002337.1-sediment-metagenome-genome-assembly--contig:-NODE-2337-length-18474-cov-6.247486_pt1 | contig 18474 bp, 15 predicted proteins | sample MGYA00237882_ERZ534229 | MGnify/ENA primary metagenome ERZ534229 (study PRJEB26408, sample SAMN06266212) | sediment metagenome | isolation source: Hudson Canyon methane seep mesocosm | place... | reverse complement strand
GCTAGAGGCGATCTCCAGTCAGCAATAACGTCTTTTGAACCCGTTAGGTAGTCAGACCACGCATCGCCAGGAACTAGGCCTGCTGTTTGAGAAACAATTTCGAACTGGCCATCGTCTTGAATTTCGCCAATCAAAACAGGTTTAGTAATGTGATGGTTCGGCATCATTGCTGAATAGCCCCCTGTCAAGTTAGGTACTGAAATACCGATCAATGCATCTTGAACCGCATTAGATTCAGTAGTACCTGCGGCCTCTACCGCTTTCACCCACATATTGAAACCAATATACGTAGCTTCCATAGGGTCGTTGGTCACACGCTCTTCGTTTTTCACGAATTTCTGCCATGCTTCGATGAACACGTCATTAGCTTCATCTTCAACACTCATGAAATAGTTCCATGCTGCCAAGTGACCGACTAAAGGTGCAGTATCCAGGCCGGCAAGTTCTTCTTCGCCAACGGAGAATGCAATCACTGGAATATCTTCTGCCGATACGCCTTGGTTACCCAGCTCTTTGTAGAACGGAACATTTGCATCACCGTTAATAGTGGATACCACGGCTGTTTTCTTGCCTGTTGAACCGAATTTCTTAACGTCAGAGACAATACTCTGCCAATCAGAATGACCGAAAGGCGTGTAGTTGATCATGATATCTTCCGCACCAACACCTTTAGCTTTCAAGTAGGCTTCAAGGATCTTGTTAGTTGTACGCGGGTAAACGTAGTCTGTTCCAGCCAAAACCCAACGCTTAACACCTAAATCCATCAAGTAATCAACCGCAGGGATCGCTTGCGTGTTTGGCGCTGCGCCTGTGTAGAACACGTTTTTGGACGATTCTTCGCCCTCATACTGTACTGGATAGAACAGTATATTGTTAAGTTCTTCAAATACTGGCAATACCGACTTACGAGAAACCGACGTCCAGCAACCGAACACAGAGGCCACTTTTTCTTTTTCAATTAGCTCGCGTGCTTTTTCTGCAAACAAAGGCCAGTTTGAGGCTGGATCAACGACAACAGCTTCAAGCTGCTTACCCAATAAGCCACCTTTTTTGTTTTGCTCATCAATCAGCATCAACATTGTGTCTTTTAACGTCGTCTCAGAGATAGCCATTGTTCCTGACAGTGAATGCAACACACCTACTTTGATCGTGTCCGCTGCAAACGAAACTGATGCACCCACAGACAGCGAAACTGCCGCAGCAATACGTAACATTTTTGTCTTGAAGTTTTTCATTTTTACCCTTCCCCTTTGAATAACTTTTATTGGTTTTAAACAGGAGCCTCTACAGAGGTCATCTTCCTACCAAGGATATAGCAATTCGAGGGCCAACTTATATTTACCTTATTAAACAAAGCGTTAGGTGATTTAGTGATTGAGTTCTCATAAATGTGCACCGTAGTAATGCGCATCCTGGTGCGTGAACACGCTACCTGCACATAAAAAGTGCAAGGGGTGATTATTACCGATGAGCATTGCCTAAAATGAGCCGCAGGAAAGGGGAATACTATTGATTCAATATCAGTACTGGATAGCAAGCTGATACGCAATGGCCGCGGTTAGAATAGACGAACTAGCTAAGGGGATTTTGAAATTAGTATGATCATTCTAAATTGTAAGACTATGATAGCCCCATCATTTGTTTAGAGCACGGCTCTAGACGCTCTCAGAGTTTCAGGTTTTTATCGCTAGCGCAAGCTAGAGTGGACTTCGCCCTTGTACCCCAAGGGCTTTTTTTTGCCTTAAATTTAAGCTTAGCGACGCGCCAAATAGACAGAAAACTTTTTGTTTTCTGATAAGGTATCCCAGCGCTCGAATGTCGATTCAATAATGGGTGGATACTTTAAAAAGCTATTCGCGACGAGCAAAAAAGGCGCGTGCTTCGTTAACTTGTCTTTTGCCGTGCGAATAAAGCGCTCGGTGGTGTTGTACTCGGTTGAAATTCCTTGGTGAAAGGGTGGGTTTGTCATCACGCCATTTACCCTACCCTCAACCTCTTCCCAGCCATCGCTCGGGTAGATTTTTGCGTCGATGTTATTTTCCTGGCAGCTAATTTTTGCGCACTCTAGAGCAAGCCAATTGGTATCGACCATTTCCAGACTAATATCGGGGTTCTTCTTAGCAGCGTAAATGCCGATGGCGCCACTACCACAACCAAAGTCAAGATTTCGCCCTCTCAAATTACTTGGCATTGAATCCAGTAATTGCGCACTACCGTCATCAAGGCGACCAAAGCTAAAAACGCCAGGAATAGTCGCCAGCTTAAACGAAATATCTTGGTGCTCACATTGATAGAACTGCACCCAATCACTTAAATTAAAGGGCTTGTTTGAATAGTCTTCAGCCTTAACATGCCAAAACTGACAATGCTTCGCCGAGTCTAGCTTTGTCGCGCCTGAACCAATCAAATCCAGTTTCTTAGCTGCACTGGAAATCCCGCCTTTTTTCTCGCCAACCAAGTAGAGATCTGCACCTTGTTCGAGCATGGACCCGGCTAAGGCCAGCGTTAGCTCCAACTCGCCTTTGGCTTTTGGTAAATAAACCAGCGCCGTTGAGTAACGTTGCGCATCTTTTTGGTGAGCACCAAATTGAACGATCTCCTCTAGTGCATTTTTATGCGAGCGGACTACACGATAATTAAAACTGAGCACCTTTTTGGGCTGTAAAAAACTCAGGTCATCGACCTCAGGAGGATTAATAATGAGCAAGGATGAAGCCGAGGCCAAGTATTCTTCGTTACGTCTTAGTATTTGGGAGCTTAGTTGCATTTAGGACTCTTCTTTATCTTGCACTTCAATTTCAAAGGGCATAAGTTCGGTTTTTATCTTAATTGAACTGTATTCAAATATCATACTTCGATAATAGCGATTGGTTATAACCTTATCATCAGGTACATGGAAGCGGGGAACTGCCCGAATCGCGTCCATAGCAGAAATATCTAACAGGTGATGCCCACTGGCGCGATATATACGAGCACCTTCAAGATAGCCATTCACACTGAGTTCAAACTTAATGATACCTTGAAACACTCTCCTACCCTTGTATGGATTGACCCAGAATTTCAGTACTTGCTTATTCATTCGCGCCAAGTACTTGTTTAATAGTACGAGTTCTTTGCCCCGTTTTTCGCTATAGGGTTGCTGCACTTCGGCATCTCTTAAAGAAATGTCGCTAAGCAATTGCATATTGCCAATATTATTGGCTCAGACCCAGATGATGATACTTTGACTTATAGCATTACTGGCGGTGTCGATGCAGCGATGTTTACGATTGTTGGCACTATGTTACATTTGGCAACAGGGATTAGTGCCGACTATGAAAATAAAACGCAACTGGTCGTTGTAATTGAGGCTTCAGATACAGGAGGTTTAACTAAGTCTGAAACCTTTACTATTGATGTTACAGATGTTTTAGAAACGCAGACCGGGACTACCACCAATGATACGTTTAACGGTTCTTTGGCGAGGGAACTTGTTGATGGTGGCGCCGGGGTTGATCTTGTTAGCTATTCACTTCTCAATAAAAATGTTTCTTTCTCATTAAATTCTAATGATCAATTGGTGATTAAAAACTCCGCTGAACAAAGTGATATTCTAATTTCGATGGAACGTATTTCATTAACTGATACATCTTATGCATTAGATACCGATGGTAATGCAGGGACTGCGGCTAAAGTTATAATTTCTGCTTTTGGAGCAGAAAACCTATCTTCTTATATGTCTTCTATTTTGTCTGTTGTGGATGGAGGGAAAACTATTGCTAGCCTAACTGATTATGTTATTGAATTAGGCTTAATTGATGCGGTTATTGGTTCATCCTCAAACGATTCATTTGTTACTCATGTATTTGAAAACGTGGTTGGTAGATTACCCAATATTGTCGAGCAGGCTATTTATACAGATTATTTAGATAACGGAACGTATACCAAATCATCACTATTGGCATTAGCCGCTAATACAACACTCACAGAGAACCTGGTTACAGCAAATTCAGTTGACCTTATCGGTGTCCCTGGCAGTGCCGATGGTGAGTTGTTAGCTATTCAGTATGACCTTGGGTTGGGGTGATAGCCATACAGATTATTAGCGCCCCCTCTGATAGTTTTGTTTCTACAAATTAAGCTTCTGTTTTTTTGGTTGTAACCGTGAGAGCTGTGATTAAATCCCGTGGTTTGGAATTGAATTTAGGTAGGTCATTTTAGTCTAAATGATCTGCTTTTTAATATAGTTGTGTTTACGTTAGTATAAATCTGATGATTTATCGTTTTTTTAAGCTTTGGGGGTGTATATGAATTTTAAGGAAATGTTAAAAGCTATAATATGTTTTTTTATATTATTTTCTGTAAATATTGCTCTAGCGACGGATATGAAGACTAGCCCAATGAATGCAAGCATGTGTCGTACCTGTTGGATGAGTGAAAGGGTTGCTTGTAAAGAGATTATTGATGTATGCAGACCGCAGAATTGTATGGATAGTAAGGGTAATTTTAAAAACTCCGAGGAATGTAAGACGGCATGTATTAAGCCTAATCAGGCTTGTCAAAAAGCGGCTAAATTAGAATTTAAACGCTGCCAATCTTTTGCAAAGCCAAAGCATTATGGAACAGATGATAGCGATATGGAATTAAATTACGTTACAGAAAATAACTGGGGGAATATCGGTGACTGTCCGAAAGCCCCATAATGTTATTTTAAAATTTTAAGCTTTGTTTCTTTTATAGGGTTTTTTATGTGTCGATGAATTAACAAATTTATTTTTGTCTTTACGGCGCATCCTGACAATTGTTGGGGTGCGTCTTTTTTATAAATATAACTTTAATCGTTTAGCAGAAAAGTGGTTGGTGCTGCTGGCTTTGGGGTGGATTGCAGGGTTGGGTTATCGCTTGAGGGAGGTGAACAAAGGTATTGGGTGCTGATGCAGAAAAAGACAACGCTCAGTTCTGGGGAGAACCAAGCGTTGTTGTAAATTGTAATCCTAATTATACTTTTATTTTCCTCTTCTTTTATCTCTAATCACCGCCCGCAGGTGGCCTTACATTTCCTTTTGGAGCTTTATTATCTCCTTGCGCAGCGCGATTCTGTTCGCGGAGTATTTTTTCGATTCGTTCGTGGGGCTGGTAATCGCGCCCGTCTTCGTAGTCGCATTGGGGATCAAGATGTCGGTACGCCGAATTACAATATTCAGCACTGACCCCACTCCGTTCACACTGTTTGCATACATCAAAATCATCCGGAGGTGGGTCTTTTGGTGGAGGGGCGTCCTTACCAAATATATTTGAACAGATTACTTTACATCTGGGCGTCATCGTAAGATTCATCTGACTACAACTGCACTCTTCCCCTTCTCCGGGTGTTGTCTTACCCTTAATATGTGGCGATGGCGTAGTAGTTGTCATATCTATCATTGGCTCATCTGGAGTTATGACTATCGTGCCTCCGTCAGTACAGGGGATCTCTGGGGTGTGGCAATCGGCAAGAGCGGGTGTTGTCATTCCGATACAGACAATAGTGAATGTAATAAGTATAGCGAACCGGGTTAAAAGTGCTACAGACATCGAATGCCTCTTGGAAAGGATTAATATAGTGCTTGCATAAATTCTCATGATGGTCCTTATTTATGTTTACTCATTAATCATAATCGACAACTTGTTGAGACTCTAAAACGAATAGCGAAAATCGGAATCATAATCCGGTAGTCTACCAGTAGCTTTTAGGTAACGCCAAGAATAAGACTGGTAGGCACGCTCGATTTAAAATCCAATTGGTTCAATTAATGTCTTCTTTTAAAGAATCCCTGAAAATCCCAAATATCGATCCTTTTGTACATACCTAGCGTGAAGTAGGTACAAGGTATGTACAGCTACAAGCCACGGCTGGCGTGGCCTGTACATACTGTACCTACTGTACAGGGTATTTAGAGAAACTTAAGTATAAAAACCTTTAGCGCAAACCAAGTCACTGGAGGGGTGATTATTCGTTGTTTATATACTTTTATACATTTAATAAAAAAAGGTATGTACAGTAGGTACAGTATGTACAGCCCACGGATATCAAGGGCTACAGCTGTACACCCCTTGTACATACTTCATCCCAAGTATGTACAGCTGGAAACAGTCATCCTCTCAGATTCTATAATTATTGCTTCACAAAATCATATATTGCGGGATCACTTCCATCGATTTCCCATTCTTTTCTAACTTTTGCCTTATCTCCGCCGTAATCATCTAATACTTTAATTATTTCTTCTCGGGTTGATTCGAACTCTGTTTCGAGGAATTCAATAATCTGTTCTTTCGTGTCGTAACTGAGGGTTAAAGACAAATTAATATTATCAATTATGACTTCAATATTATCTTTCTCACCATCAGTAAAATAATCAGATGGCAGCTTCAATTGATCGATTAACGTGTTGCGGAAGTCGTGTAGCGCGCCAAGCTCGTAACACGCAACGGCTTTGGAATTAGTACCATTAAAGCCATCAGTTTGCACTCCACGTTTGCGTGTCTTTGTGAACATACGGCTTAACCGCTTTCCAATCTGCTGATTACCCAGGCGTTGGTATTGATTTAGTTTTTTAGAGTCACAATAAAACTCAAAACTGTTTGCAAGCTGATAGGTAGCCTTGTGTGCTTCCCACTTGCCCTGGCCTGAAAAACTACCATCATATCCAGCATCACATAACCATTGATCAAAGGGTTCTAGGCTAAGTGCTTTTTGGTTAGCTAATGCTTGAGTGGTGGGTACGGCGCGGTGATTGAATTGGGATAAATCCATTTCCATCATCATATTAAAGAAGCAACGCATTTCGTTGCCATCGATTGCCTGATATAGCGCCTTAAAATACTCAGTATCTTGCATATGACAGTCACTTACCTCTAATGCAAAATAACGTCGTTCGTCCTCCGCAGTTGCGATGATATGCTCACTATTACTGATAATCACTAAGGTCAGATAGCTGGGTACTATTTTGATGTCCACGCCCTTCAATTCTAAATTCATTGTCCCGCTAGTAATCTGGTTCTTGAGTTTCTCGTTAGCCTTTCTGTCGCCGGCAAAAACACTTTCATCAGCCACAGCAAAAACACATTCTCGAAGGTGAGAATTAAAGTTTCTAGTCAGTAGGTCTGGTGAATCAATTAGGATATAGTTATTGCCAAATATACGGCGCATCATTTCCCCAATGGTTGTTTTTCCTACACCGCGTTTACCTTGGAGAACAAGTGCTACTTCCCCAACTTCACCGGGCTTCTGGATTGCTCTTGCCAACCAATTAATAAGGTATTGATAGTGTTCTTCGTTATTTGAACAGATCACTTCTTTTAGAAATGAAGTGATAGTTTCGCAACTTCCATCTAAACGCTCAATGGAATAACCATTCCAAAGATTATACATATCAGGTGGTGTGTTGCCTTTGGGGTTGAATGTGACGCCTCCATTGTAAGTTCGTGAGTTTGGATGTTTGATCCAGACATCAAGGATAGGAACTGGGACAACCCTCGGGTTGCCGTAAATGTACTTAACGTCCCAGATGATTTCACCAGCCATCATTACTTTTTGGGCATTGAAGTTCTGATAGTTGGTAACCTCACACTTTAATGCTTCATCATATCGCCTGGATATTAATCGAGGAGAGCTGGCGCCAATATCCGCTAATATAAAACGGTTATTCAGTTTTTCAACAAGAGCATCAATCTCCTTTTTGCTGGCTCCTAATGAGGCGGTTGAATTTGGAGGATTTGATGTAGGGCTTTCCCATCCGTTATCAATTGCCATTTTGAAAATTGTCTTAAAACTGATTTTAGAGCTTTTAGTATCGTTGCTGAAGCTATGCCATTTTTTACTAGGTTCTACTGGCTTATATTTGTCTGACTCAGTGCTCCACTTATCGAAAAGCATTAAGCCTTCATCAGAACCGTCATAAGCATTGTGTAAAGCCATTGCGATCTTTACCCAGTCGCCATAAGGCATGGACGGGTCTAATGATTTTAGCGCGCTTGCTATTTGCTGCTTTTCTTCATCGTTGGCAGCACCAATGCACCATTGTTCGGCCGTTATATTCTTTGCTTGGTTAGGCAAACTGTTATTGCTTGTTTCAACCCAATTCTCAGGAACGGTACGGGTGTTAAGCCATCCTTGAATATCTGAATGTTCAACGAATGTCAGGTCCTTAGCCATGAGATTGCCGATAGGGTTATCCCATGAGTATGGTTTCTGAGTATCTGGATGTATTCCCTCTGCGATAAACTGCTGACCGTGACCAAGGATTTCGATTCTATGGCTATTACCTGACGGATCTTTCCACTCACGTTGTAATTTCTTATGTCCCGCCTTCCCTCGATAGAAGAGCATTTGTTTGGGTGCGTTGCCCGTTCGGATGGGTGATTCACCGAACGCCTCTTTAACGGACCTGACTAGCGCCTGGCATACGCTTTCATCATAAATATCTAGGTCGATGGCGTAGATGGCATTATCACCTTGTCCCGTTCTGATACCGATATTCGTTCCTTCCCAATATGGTGGTGGTGGCTTATTAAAATCAAGATCGTCAGCTTGCCAACCAGAGGGGGTTGGCTTTTTACCATTGCATGGGATTGGTTGATAGCCATTGTCTAATAGATTAATCAGTAGCGTCATAGATCCCCCGTAGATCTACCTTAGAAGTATCTTTAATTGAACGGTATGCGGCGTCTAGTTGAGGTTCTATTGCTTTAATTAGTGCACCCATGGCCTCAATCTCAGAAACATCTTTGATGGAATACGCTTGATCAAGTTGAAGTTCTACTCTTTCAAGTAGCGCCTCCAGGAGATCTATCTGAGGGGAATCTTTAATTAAGTGATACTTGGCGTACTTGGTAGGGCCATACTTCCCATTATTGGTTATCATCTCGGTTTCAATAATGGCGCCACTTTTCCTTATCTTGGCAATTACCTTTGGTAAATCAGCGATGCGTAGATTCATAAAACCTTCATAACGAGTAAGTGTTTTACCTACTCTTAACCATGCAAGTACCTCAGTTGCTTGTGTTTTTTGATATAAGGTCTTCATAAATTATGCTCCATCCATGAAATAAACCCTTGCTTGTTAATATAGAGCTTCCTACCTATGGTTTTTACGTGTTCGTTTAAACCATTATTTAATCTTGATCTCAATAACCAGCGTATTTGGTTTTTAGTTATTTGTTGATTTGTGAATTTAATGAAGCCATTAATTGTCAACCAATCCCAAGATTGCGTATTTTCATTGTTAGTGCCCATTTGTTTATCACCATGTTTTGTTGAGGTGGGGGCAGTATAAAGGGGGTGTTTTTTAATTATCGGGCGGAAAAAGTGCCCGATATTCGGGCGGAATTTGTGCCCTATGTATTAATGGATAAACTAGTGCTTGGAAGTAAGGAGATCGAGAATATTAAGGCCGTGACAATTCACAGGGTGTTTGTTGAAAGTCTTGACTTGAGCTTCTAAATATTGTGTGAATCCAAATCCCTTAACTTACGATTATCTTGAGGAATTAGATTCAGTGGAAGAACTTAACTGATAGAATGGTTAGCGTTTAATTATCTCTCGTATGTACATTATTTCTACTTACAAAGACATCATTTCCCTATGCGTGACAGCAGATCCATTAAAACAAAGCGGCACTTATTACACATCCCCGTAATATCATTGTTGAAATTAAGTGGGCAAATACTTTCGTCAACATCATTTATTGACCCTGATTTATAACGATTAGAAAAAACTACTGATCCCCGAACCATTGGGTCATAAATCCCATCTTTATCACATTGGTATGAGAAAAAAACTCCGTTTTTAAGGGGGTTGTGATGGCTGATAATAAAGACACAAAGTACATTCCCAAATGCAGAATTGTACCGGGAACGCAGGAGGAAGAAGCAGCAATCAACAATGGTGGGGCAACACAAATCGTATTGACTAGACGCTCTAGGAAATCAGACAGAATTAATCCTATTGATTATTCAGATGTGACAATTAATAACACCAAGAAGGAGGAATAATGGCTACAAAACAAAACAAAACAAAACAAAACAAAACAAAAAGCATACGTCTCTATTTCTAAGGGACTACACAGAACAAGCAACAGAATTGAACAATGGTGGGGCCACGCAGAGCGTGTTGAATAGGCGTGTGAAAAGTCTACAGGTAACAGGTCTAAACCAACGAGTAGCAATGTTAATAATGATGGCTAAGTTACCCCAGCGTGGTAACCCACAGAAGAACCCATTTAAACTAAAGGACATATGGGTTTTTATATTTAGGTCATTGAGTAAAAGAAGTGTTTGGGTGTAAGGTATAGAAAGTGTAAGAAAGCTGAAGAATTATATTGATGACCTTGATTTAAATTGTTGAAATAAACCCAATAAGGACATGGTGCATGTTAGACCGTTTGAATATAAGGGAGGAATATTATACTGGTGAGGTAGATCTAGTTGAATTATTTTACCGCCCATGTCTTGCAAATTCTTATCAGTATGATCGTTCAGTAGGGTATTTCCGCTCATCAGTATTCCTCTTGATTGGGCCTGACATAATAGATTTTGCTAAACGTGGTGGGAAAATACGTTTAGTTGCATCTCCATGTTTAACTGAAGAAGATATAGAGGCAATTACTGAAGGGTATATACAAAGGGATCAGGCGATTGAATCAGCAATTGGACGTGACATAGAACAGTTAATTCAGTTCAGTGCAATAAAAAAGAATACAGAAGCTTTAGCAACTTTAATACTCACAGGAGCATTAGAGGTAAAGATAGTTTTTTTACCAGAGGCCTCGGGGCTTTATCATGCTAAGTTAGGGGTATTTTATGATGAATCAAATGAAATGGTTAGTTTTAAAGGTTCTGTAAATGAAACATGGGCGGGGTGGCATGAAAGAGGGAATCATGAAACGCTTGACGTTTTTTGCAGTTGGAAAGAAGGACGAGATAATAGGCAGGTAAGGCGTAATCGAGATTATTTTGAGACACTATGGAATGGAAATATTAAAGGCCTTGATGTTGTTGACTTTCCGGATGTGGCTCGGGAAAAGCTTGAGTTTATAGCTAAAAAAAGTATTGATGATATTGAGCCACAAGAATTAATTGATTACTTTGATATTGGAAGAAAGCAAGAAAAAGTAAACAGGAGTCATTACCAGCCAGTACAAGTTAGAAAGCTTCTACCTCATCAGGAGCAAGCACTTAGAGCATGGAAAGAACAGGGTAGAAAAGGTGTTTTAGAGCATGCGACTGGTAGTGGGAAAACCTTTACTGCAATTGCTGCCCTTAAAGATTATTTAGGCGAGAATGGAGTTGCATTGATCTTGGTTCCTGACCGACTCTTGCATCAGCAATGGGCTGAAGAGATTAAATATGAAATCCCCAGAGCAATTGTTCTTAAAGCGGGTAACGGGTTTAACAAATGGCGGAAAAATAATCGATTGAGAAGTATTACTCAATCAGGGGCTGGACTAGGAGTTAGAGTAGTATTAGCAACGATGGCAACGGCAAGATTGCCTGATTTTATTGAGGCCATTTGTGGTGGTAGACATTTAATGGTTGTGGCTGATGAGGTACATGAAATTGGTAGTCTTGAGAACTCCAAAATACTCTCTATTGAAGCGGGGCCAAGATTAGGATTGAGTGCAACCCCTCATAGGTATGGAGACACAGAAGGAACAAAAAAGATATTCCAGTTTTTTGGGGGAATTGTTGAGCCCCCATTTACTTTGGTTGATGCAATATCTAGTGGTAGGTTGGTTGAATATGAATATCACCCAGAGCCTATACGATTGAGCGTTCTTGAGTCAGATGAATGGGAAGTTGCGACGAAAGAGATATCGAGAGAATATGCGAGATCTCAGCGTGATGAGAGCGGTAAGCCTAAGATGTCTCCTCGTTTGCAAAACATGTTAATTCAGCGCTCTCGTATCGCAAAGAAAGCTATTGCTAAAATTCCTTATGTGCTGAAAGTGATTAAGGAGCATTATAAGGAGGGACAAAGTTGGCTTATCTATTGTGAAGATCAGTTTCAGTTAGGTGAAATTATTAATGAGTTAGATGTTCATGGTTATAGCCCTTCAGAATATCATTCAAATATGTCGGGGAATCAAGCAGCATCGCTAGAGTGGTTTAAGAATTATGGTGGAATTATGGTATCAATACGATGTTTAGATCAAGGTGTTGATATACCCAAAATATCCCATGCTATTATTGTGGCCTCATCACAAAATCCCAGACAGTTTATACAACGGAGGGGGCGAGTGTTAAGAACTTGTGAGGGTAAATTCTCTGCAGTAATCTTTGATGCTATCGTTGTTCCTGTCAGTTTGAGCGAGGAGCCAGGGCAGCTATCTTTGCTAAAGAGCGAGTTGCAACGAAGCATACAATTTTCTGAATCAGCAATAAATCGATCTGGGGCAAATAAATTGATTAATATTGCTATTGAATTAGGAATTGATCCGTCAGAGGTTGGATTGATTGAGACAGATGGATTTGAAGAAGAAGGAGTAAAAGATGGTCAATAAAAGTGATCCGTTAACTGTTTTGTTAGAGGTAAAGGAAAAAAATGGACTGGAAGTTGATTCTGAATTAATAAAAGAGTGTTATCAGGTACAACAAAAACATCAATATGTTAAAGACCGAGATACTTTGAGAAAAATGAAGGAACTGATCGAAGCTGAGGTATTAAAAAAAGTTGGAAAAATTCAATGAAGTTACAAGACATTTTAATCAATAACTTTATGCCTTTTAGGGGAGAGCAATTCGTTGAATTTCCCCAAAACGAAATGCAGAATGTGATGTTGCTATTTGGTGACAATATGAGGGGGAAGACTAGCTTTCTCAATGCAATACGGTGGGGGATATTCGGTAAAGCTGTAGGGCGTCATTTAAGAGTAATTCCACGAGTTAACTTAGTTAATGTAGATTCTGTGAAGTCAGGAGACTGGTCTATGTTTATTGTACTTAAATTTACCCATGATACTAAGTTGTACGAGCTAAGGAGGCATCTTCAAAAGAAAGTGCATATCTCAAATCCTACTTGTGATGCTGACTTTGAAGAAGTCATTGGATTAAAGGTTGATAATCAAGTTTTACCTGGTGATGCTATTACAAATGTAATAAATGAAATAATACCAGAGGATATTTCTCGGTTTTTCCTATTTGATGGAGAGTTGTTGCAAGAATATGAAAATTTGTTGGTTGATGAAAGTGACCAAGGGCAAGAAATTAAAAATCATATAGAACAGGCTCTTGGGGTTCCCGCTCTTACTCATGCTCGAGACGAGCTGGTTGTTCTTTTAAAAGAGGCTAGAAGAATACAGGCTAAGGATGCTAGAAATGATGATAATTTAAAGAACTTTTGTATCCAGCAACAACAACTTGAAAGCAAACAGGTATCATTTGAAAATGATCTTGATGAATTGTCTACACAGAAGTCAATTATACAAAATCAAATTGATAGTATCGATGATGAACTGAAAAATACTGAGGTTATTCAACAAAAGAAGGTTCAATTAGGACGATTACATGGAGAGCGTGATGAAATAGAGAGAACTATCACAGACTTGGCCACCGAAAAACGGGAATTATTGAGAACAGCTTGGAAAGATGTTTTGCACATTAGTGTTGCTCCTATTGTAGTCCGATTGAAAGAAGAGCGCGATACTCTCCAATCTGCTATGACAAACAAAGCTATTTTGGCAGATAACATGAATAAGTTATTAAAAATACTTGAAGAGCCGACTTGTACTACATGCCATCAAAAAGTTCCTGAAGGTGACTTGAAAGCAATTCGAGATGAGTATGAGCTGCTACATGTAGAAGATGAGTTGACGGTTGTGGATCTTGATAGTATTGGTGAGCTTAATAGTAAAATAGATAAGCTATCTCAAATACGTTCGTCTGGTGAAGGCTTACGTATTATCGAAATAATTAATAAAGATAGGCGCCAGCAAATTTTATTAATCAAAGTTGAAACAACATTGGATGAAGTGGAAAATGAAATTCGAGGCTTTGATACGGATCATATTATGAGACAGAGAGAGAAGCGAGATCGGTTATCTAATCAACTATCTCGTGTAACTCATGATAGTGATAAATGCCAGCGTGATATTGAGGAAAATGAGCGGGAGCAAGATCATATAGCCACCTTAATATCAAGGAGTGTCGGTAGTGAGGGAATGCAAAGTTCGATACGTGTAAAAATATATCAAGACTTGGAACTAGTATTCTCAAAAGGTATAGAGTCGTTACGAGACTCACTGAGGGAAACCGTAGAAGAATATGCTTCTCAAGCATTTTCAGAGCTTACTACAGAAAAAGGGTTTTCTGGCTTAGAAATTAATAAGAATTATGGCTTATCAATTATTGACCATGAAAAACGAGTGTTAAAAGAAAGAAGTGCTGGAGCCGAGCAGATAGTTGCATTGTCTCTTATTGATGGGTTGAATCGGACCGCAAGAAAATCAGGACCAATAATCATGGATACGCCTTTGGGTCGTTTAGATCCCAAGCACCGCCAAAATGTTTTAGCATATTTACCTAAAATGGCCGAACAAGTTGTGTTGTTAGTTCATGAGGGGGAAATTGATCAAAATAGTGATTTGGACAATTTAGCTCAACGAATAGGAGCCAGATACCAGATCGAACATATATCAGCAACGCAATCAAGAATTACAAAGAGTATTAATAATGGATGAGCCAGGTCGTATTGGACTAACAGCAGAAGCAGGAGCCCAACTCGAAGATTTATTAGCAGATTTGAACCCACTTCAAGGAGATGGAGGGAAAGTCTTAATCAAAATGGACCTTTATCGGTTGGCTGTGGCTAATGGGCTTAAAATAGGAGTACACCCTCCCAAGTTGAAGGATAAAAGCATTCCTAGTTTTAGAGTTTCAGAGCTGGATGAGAATGGAGTTTTACACACTGCAGTAGAAAAAAATTGCTCTGTTGAGCAAGACTTTCCTATCTATGGTTATATAGAAAGGTTGGCAGAGTATGGCATTAGAGAGTTTTATAGCTCAAATTTAAGAAAAGGTGAATTGCCATATGATGAACTGTTTTTATAAGTGTGACAGCATATAGTAATGGCCACAATTAAGCTTTATTTCTGTAAAATTCATGATGGAGGAGAGGTTGAAATTTCAGTACATCGAGATTTAGAAACCCTAATTGAAGAATGGAATCGAGCAGATAAAAATGAAATAGTTGGGTTAATTCATGTCAGTTTTATTAGGCCAAGTATGGAAACTATTCCCCTGTTGGCGGAATATAAGGGGAAAGTATTAACAACTCCTTCTGCAGAGTGGTCTCTTCCTTCACAATACGAATCTTCGCAAAATAAGATAGGCCAACTTTCAATCTCGGGAGAGATAACACCTCTCAAGATGATCGTTAAAGGATTAGGGTATATTGTTAATGAGCCTGAGTGTATCCGCTCTGTTATTGAGACAGTCTTTGAAGATAAAAACAGTAAATATTCAATAGTTAGTGCGGCACAAGAAATTTTGAATGAATCATCCGGGCCCTTGAGCGCTGAGGAGGTTTACGCATTCATTGCAGAAAAAGGATTATATTATTTCAGTGTTAAACAACCTGTCACAGCATTATTAAGAGAGTTAAATCTACATACCGTTGGAGGAGGTGCAAATGAATCTGACGCATTATTTGGCACAACAAAGGATGATAAGATTTTTTCGCTCACAAACCGTCCTAGAAACCTAGTCGGTTGGGTCGGAATATTAGATGAGAAGGAGCCTGAACTTTACAGTCATATTAGTTCATATGGAGTGAATGATGACTCCAGCTATCTTGAAAATGCTAATAAACTTGATCGTAATATTAGAGATAAAATTGATTTGTTCAGATACGAAAAATTATTCGATAGAATTCATACTCGAAATCCCGAACAGTTATTACATATACTTCCAGAGACTATCTGTAGGGTAAGAATAGAAAATCTAAATTTGCCTATTAGGGTTTTTAATGTTCTGAATAAATCATCCATTACCTGTTTGACTGATTTAAAGGGGGTGCCAGTCAGTGAGATGATGACATGGCCTAATTTCGGAAGAAAATCAGTCAAAGACCTATGTCTCAGTTTAACGAGTAACCTTGATAATCTTTTGGAACAATGTTCAATTAAGAATATTGATTTTGGTGCGCCTGTTGCTGGAAATGAATTGAACGCTGACATTGGAGACTTAGGAATACATCAAAATAAAGATGATCTAATCACCAAAATTTTAGCGATACCATTAAAAGTTCATTTTGAATCGGCTCTGAAAAGATTAAGCGAACGCGATAGAAATATTATCGAGTATCGTACAGGATATATAGATGGTAAGCCTTTGACTCTTCAGGAAGTTGGAGATTTAATTGGGGTGACGCGTGAGCGAGTACGTCAGATACAAAAAAAGTATATACAAAAAATTATTGAAACAGAATTTTGGGATGATTGTATTGAAATAAATATTAATCAGTTATTGGTCGGCAGGAATGGACCCTTATATCTTGAAATGTTAGAAATAGAAGACCCATGGTTTGTAGGGTTCATGGAAAATTATACAAATTTAAAAGAAATTATTAAGCTTTTTTCAGGGAATGAGATTTGTGTCATACAGGTTGATGGTGCAACTATTATCTCTCGTATAAATCAAGAAGATTGGGATCTTTGCGTTAGTCAATGTCGTAAGTCATTAATAGATAAATCAAAAAGAGGCCTTTGGACTCGTCAAGACGTTGATCTTTTATTTAATTCAACTTTGTCAGCAAAAGATGCTAATGAATTACTTCCTTTGCTGCAGGAGCAATATCAGGAGTTTCTCCAGTTTAGTGGCTCTGAGATGACGGCAACTCTTGTTAGTTATGGGCGTTCCGTTGAACCAATTATTAGGGTTATTTTAGCGCAAGCTAATGAGCCCTTACACTATAGTGAGATTACGGCACGAGTAACTGAGGCTTTGAAAAAAGAGGTTAATGAGAGGAACATCCAAAATGCATTAATTACTATACAAGAAGCGAAATTATTTGGCAGGGGGATCTATGGACTTGATAGTCATAATCCAATTTCACAAAGTATGAGTCAAAATATAATGCTTGTTGCTAGTAGTATGATAAATGAAGGCCCGTTAAGAAAGCAGTGGCACTGTAGTGAAATTTTGGAGCAAATCAAAAATAGGATTCCTAGATTACCAGGCGAATTAGATTCGTATATCCTTAGTATTATTCTTAGTGACGCTAAGGGACTTGTCTATTTAAATCGTATGGTATGGGCTCGTTCAGACTCTGAGCAGAGTGCCGATGATAGAATTGATCTCGGTGATGCTTTTACCAAGATAGTTGAGGAGCATGGCGGGCCGATTGGGAATTCTGAGATTAAAAAAATATTGGGGGACATGAGAGGAGTTTCTCATCTTGCTCAGATACACCCTACTGAAAGAATGATTCAAGTTGGCCCTGGTTTATGGGGATTAGTAGATAGAGATATTATTGGTACTTCTGAAGGTAATGGTAAAAGATTAGGTGTATTATTTGAGTATCTCTTACGATCTCAGAAAGGGATCCATGTAAGTGAAGTTGATGAGATCTTGTCTGGCTATGGTATTGATGGAGATTCACCTGATGCATATACTTTATTGAATCTGGCCCAGAGAGACGATCGGTTTCACTTAACTTCTACCATGTATTTGAGTCTTACAAAATGGGGTGATGTTCGGAGGATAAATCTAACACAGGCTATTAGGCTTGCTCTAGAATCGATAGTAACACCATTAAGGCTTGCAGAGCTTCATGTGAAAATTGAGCAACTAACGGAGTTACCAATTGATACGTCCATAACATCCCAAATTCTCAAAGAGGGAGGTGTATACGATCGAGTATTAAAGGTATGGAAGAAGGCTTAGCTACTACAGATTAGCAATTAAGGGGTCTTTTTTCTTGATTAAGCCAGGCACATATTCTTTCATTATTTACTCATAATTTACTTCTCATAACAGTGTTTTAATTGTTCCTGAGAACACTGTTTCGTTGTTGATAAGTGAGGAATAATTATGATTCAAAATACCAGTAACAATGCCCCTTATGTTTTTGTCCCCATTGAGTACCCAGAATTAGCCGAAGGGGAAGAAATAACACCTTATCAACCTGGGTTCATCTGCTCAGAATGGCTAGAAATTGAAATTGTTGAACCTTCTGAGCACAATTAATACTCCCAATTCTTTTTGCTTTCATTTTTTCTTCATTATTTACCCATTACTTCTCAAAGATTGAAAATACGTCGAGTGATTTAATAACACAGACTTTTTAGTTATTAAATTTTAGTTTAGGACGGGGTAATGAATAAAAGAACATTTCTAAAACCACAGCTTTGGTCTGTTTACATTTTATTGTTTTGTAGTGTTTCCACTGCAGCAGACTATGCCAATATCAATAGTGTTCGCCAGGGTGAGTTCTTATTTAATACTGATACCCCTAATAAA
>ENA-OSET01002335-OSET01002335.1-sediment-metagenome-genome-assembly--contig:-NODE-2335-length-18476-cov-5.332953_pt1 | contig 18476 bp, 12 predicted proteins | sample MGYA00237882_ERZ534229 | MGnify/ENA primary metagenome ERZ534229 (study PRJEB26408, sample SAMN06266212) | sediment metagenome | isolation source: Hudson Canyon methane seep mesocosm | place... | reverse complement strand
AGAATTCTCAGGCCTGTCGTGCATCTTGGCTCGAATGGGATTAAGGTCAACATAAGCCATGCACGTGAGTAGCGCTTCTTCGCTGAATAACGGGTCGGAGCGATAGCGGGCTTCCCAAAAGTGACCAGTGCAGTTGTCTTCCTTGTTGGCTTGGCGGGCAATAGGTTCATTAAGGCATTTCATAAACCATCCGAGATCGCACAGGCGTTCGCGGTATTGCTGGGTCAATTTTGTCAGTATAACTTGTTCAGCCTGGTCTAATCGCGAGCCGCTGCGCTGCTTCTGAATCAGAAAAGGTCCTTTAAAAATACTCGTCCAGCGCGCTAACACTTCGTTATCGTCCCAGGATAGTTGCTCTTCAGGAACTAGCTTCACGACCAGGTGAAAGTGATTGGACATCACTGCATAGCTGCAAATATCGATGGCAAAGAGGGAGGAGAGAATGCGGATACGGTCTTCAATCCACTGCCGGCGATGATTGTAGTCTTTACCGGAAACGACGTCTTTCCCACAGAGAAATCCACGTCGAACGCAGCGGGAAACAATATGGTAGTAGGGTGTTTCTTCAACAGCAATCTGCTGTTTTCTTGGTCGGGTCATCGGAAAATCCTTTTCGCGAATGATGTGTGACGGTGAGATTAAATAGGTGCTGGTAGACTGTCAATGGTTTTGTGCCTGTCCCGGTTTACGATGCTGGTAGACTGTCAATGGTTTTGTGCCCAATGGTTTTGTGCCTGTCCCGGTTTACGCCTGTTTACGCGATGGTTTTGTGCCTGTCCCGGTTTACGTGCGTTTTGTGCCTGTCCCGGTTTACGGTCAGTAACGCTTGCAGGGAGCAGGATAGGGAAGCCGGCGGGATCGCAAAGATGATCCGGCTTATCCCAGGACCAAATTTCCGGAAGTCAATTGGTCTTCCGATGGGATTACTTTCCCGTAGATGCATAAAAGCCCCATAAATCCATAATCTACAGAACTTCTTCGATAACTATGGCTCCGGACGTTGGGATCGAACCAACAAATAAACCAAGCTAAACCGCTTCGCCCATAGCACCAGTTCCGAAAGAAATTATCGTAGCAAAGGAAATTTTTGCTTTCTGATTTGGCGATATTTCTTCTGTTTGCGTTGACATTAATTATTGCCTTCTAGCATTGAGTTATCCGCAATGTTAAGAAAGGGACAATAAAAATTGTTGTCTTTACTGCTATGGAAGCGTGCCTCACTACTAATGATTGACTGATTGCACAATAGCTAATATTATAAGCATTATATAATAATGGCATTCCTTTTAGTATGTGAGAGTGTTTTTGGCTATAGCCCCATTTAATGCGCCTCGAAAATCGTTGCTTGGATTAGAATCGAGCAGAGATTTGAAATAGAAGCGCGTGAAATGATGGCGGTGATTTAATGGCATCACAAGAGACAAAGTTGAAAGTTTTAGAATTTAGGCCATGACGACCTGAGGTTGAGACATATGTTGTATTACTTTCTTTTATTGCTATTACCTACTCTTGCAATGGCAGGAGAGTCGATTGCTTTACCAGACAAAAGTAATGATACACCGCTCACGTTATCACAGCCTTTGACGCAGAGCGCTAAGGGTTTTTCCCCTTGGCAATATACAGTGGGAGACTTCAAAGTCTCCTTACAGGGCAATGATACAAACAATGCCCGATTGGCAATCTACAGTTCTGCGAAAACAGCGGATGTACACTGGCAAAGTCTTCCAGGTAAATCGTTTATTTTGGCGGCCGATGCACAGGTTACGGCGACGAGTGTCGGAGGCTCTTTTAACGTTACTGAGAGCACTCGCTCGGCTTGCTTAGGGCACAGTATTGACAGTGTCACTCAAGTGGATGATAGCAAATCAAAAAATACACTGACCATTAGCGGTGTTTTAAATTGTTCTGCATTGGGAGACGTCCATTTTTCATTGAACATAGCCGCCGTTACTGCCGGGGAACTACAATTCGATCTTCGTGTTGATCATCCATCTGTCGGGCGTACAGGTTTGCTTTTTGAATCCAACGCGAAGGAAAGAGTATTTGGTTTTGGTGAGCAATTTAGTGCTTTTGATTTCAAAGGTAAACGCGTACCGATTATCGTAGAGGAGCAAGGTTTATCTCGAGGAGCTCAGCCCTTAACTCGGCGCCTTGATGCAATCTATGAAGGCATAGCGGGTGAATGGCATTCAACATACGCGCCGATCCCTCATTTTATAACGACCGAATTACGTTCCATGGCGCTCGAAAACACAGAGTTTTCAACTATCGATCTTCGAAGTGATAATCAAATTGCCATGGAGGTTTATTCCAATCATTTGCTGGCGCGTTTATTCGTTGGTGAAACGCCGCTAGATATAATTGAACGGTACACTCGTTTTTCTGGTCGTATGAAACCATTGCCAGCATGGTCTACAAAGGGGGCTATCGTAGGTATACAAGGTGGCACTGAAACAACGTTGACAGCCGTGACCGCACTGCAAAACGAAGGTGCTAGTCTGTCTGCTGTTTGGTTGCAAGATTGGGAAGGTCAGCGCAGAGGTCCGACAGGCGGGTCGCGCCTTTGGTGGAACTGGGAGCTGGACAAAAATCATTACCCAAACTGGGGAGGCATGGTTAAAACGTTAGAGGCAGATGATGTTCGCGTTCTTGGTTACATTAATCCGTATCTCATTGATATCGCTGCAACGGGTAGAGAGTTCAGGCGCAACCTGTACAAGGAGGCTTTAGATCAAGATTTTTTATTAAAAAAGAGCGATGGTTCTTTAATAACATTGAATCAAGGTTCCTTTACCGCCTATATTGTTGATATCAGTAATCAGTCTGCTAAAAAATGGCTGAAAGAGATTATTAAAACTGAGATGCTGGGTGTTGGTCTATCTGGTTGGATGGCAGATTTTGGCGAGGCGTTGCCGTGGGATGCTCAATTAGCTTCTGGGGAAGATGCAGCCGTTGTTCATAACCAATATCCCGAAACTTGGGCTGCGTTGAATCGTGAAGTTTTAGACGAAGCAGGTGTTGGTGATGACGTGGTATTTTTTATGCGAGCCGCTTTTACCAAAAGCCCCGCCTACTCCAGTTTGTTTTGGGCCGGAGACCAGACCACCAATTGGGACAACTTTGATGGCATCAAAACGTCAGTCACCGCTCTATTAACCAGTGGTCTTTCAGGCTTTTCTTTCAATCACAGTGATGTCGGTGGATATGCATCGATTAAAGACCCTGCTGAAGTGAGAGTGAGAAGAACCAAAGAATTACTGTCGCGCTGGATTGAACTGGGGGCATTTCAGGTTATTTTCCGTACCCATGAAGGCACTATGCCAGATTGGAGTCATCAATTTGATTCAGACCAGGAAACCCTTGAACATTTTGCGCGTTTCTCCAAAATTTATAATGCCTGGAATGATTATCGTCAGGTGCTGGTTGCTGAGGCTGCAGATAAAGGCTGGCCCGTTGTAAGGCACCCTTTTCTGCATTACCCGCAAGAACAGTCATTTTGGTCACTGTCCTATCAGCAATACCTAATTGGCAGTGAAATGTGGTTTGCGCCCGTTTTAGATCCTGGTGTTAACGAGGTTTCCATACACTTGCCGTCAGGTACCTGGGTTCATGCGTTTACGGGTGAGAGTTACGTGAGTAAAAGTGCCGAAGTCGCTATAAGGGTTCCTGCGCCTATCGGTACTCCGGCGGTATTATATCGTCAAGGTTCCGTCGTCGGTAAACAATTCAGACAGAACCTTATTGCAAACAATGTAATAGAAGTGCACTAAACAATTGGGATGCTAAATGGTTTGGCTCGAAACCAGAAAGTCTGTTTTGTACTAAATTATACTGAGTTTTATATTGATGTGCTGTGTTTTAAGCCATTGATAGTTAGTGTTAGAAGTGAATGTGTCTGCGGTTAATGAAATTAGCATATTGAAAAGGTGAGAAAAAAATGTCAAAAATTAAAAATGTACGAACTTTTTCCATACAGACCGAGCCACCGCACATGGGTGGTAAATTCTGGTATTTTGTCAAGCTGGAAACAGAGGACGGCATAGAAGGCTGGGGCGAAACGGCTATTCTCGGCTCGCTCACTGGTTTGCACCGCGGCTACGAAGAAATGGTCAAGAATATTTTTGATGCTTACTTAAAAGGCCAAGACGCGTTAGATCGGGAGTACTTATACCACAAGCTGTATTCCGGCTTGACCATGCAGCATCCTGACTACGTCATGCTGGGGATTATCAGCGCCTTTGATACGGCGCTTTGGGATATATGCGGAAAACATTTTAAAACGCCAGTGTATAACCTTCTTGGCGGCAAAATGCGCGACCGCATCAGAACCTACACCTATATATATGATCGTAACGATAGCAGTCTTGCTGCCACCGCTAGAGCGTGGGTCTCGGATCCGGAGCGGGTAGCGGAACTGGCTGTAGAGTTGGTCGACGAGGGTTTTACCGGATTGAAGTTTGATCCACTTATACAGGCAAAGAATGATCGAAAAATTTCTAAGCCTTGGGATTTACCACAGCGAGAGTTGGCACATGCCGAACGAGCTGTGGGCGCTATTCGCGATGCCGTTGGCGAGCGTGCAGATATTTTAATCGGCACACATGGGCAAATTACGCCCGCAGCTGCCATTAGGCTGGCGGCACGATTAGAAAAGTACGATCCGCTATGGTTGGAAGAGCCCTGCCCACCAGAAAACTACAAGGAAATGGGACGAATTGCCCGGGCAACTACCATTCCCATTTCTACCGGAGAGCGTCTAGTGACGCCCTATGAATTTCAAATGCTTTTTGCCGAGGGTGCCTGTGCTGTTGCGCAGCCTGATTTGGGCAGTGCCGGTGGTATCACCGCAACTAAGAAAATTGCCACCCTTGCCGAAGCCAATTATGTGCTGATGGCGCCACACGTGTGGGGCGGTCCGGTAATCACTGCGGCGGCCATTCAAATCGACGCCAATATCCCCAACTTTTTGATTCAGGAGAGTATTGGCAAATCAGATGAGTTCTTTGATGAAATTATCAAGGAGCCTTTTATTTGGGAAAAAGGTGAGTTTGTGGTTACCGATCGCCCGGGCATTGGCATTGAGTTGGACGAAAACAGTCTGGAAAAATACCGTATCAAAACCTAAACGTCCCAGTTAGACGTTTTAAGTTGCTGAGTATGAAACGACTGAGTTTAAAACAGTTGGGTATAAAGCAACAGGGTATGAAATAACTGAATAGGCTGCGTGAGTTAGAGGAGAAATCAATGGATAAAGTCGATGTGTTAATTATTGGCGCCGGTGCGTCTGCCGCAGCATTTGCCTGGAGCCTGGCAGATACAAAAATGCATATTGTGTGTCTGGAGCAGGGTGACTGGGTGGATCATCAGAACTATCCTGCTAATGGCAAAAACTGGGCGACTAGGCCTGATTTTGGCAGTGATCCTAATACCCGCAATGCGCCAGCTGACTATCCGATCAACTGCGAAGACTCTGATATCGGTGCGGCGAATTTCAACGGCGTTGGCGGCGGTACCATTTTATATGCCGGACATTTCCCACGTTTTCACCCGTCGGACTTTAAAGTGAAAACCCTCGATGGCGTCGCTGATGATTGGCCCATTAGTTATGAAACATTAGAGCCTTATTACGAGATCAATGATCGAATGATGGGTGTGTCTGGTCTAGCCGGAGATCCCGCATATCCGCCCAAGCAGCCGGTTATGCCTCCGCTGCCTTTGGGTAAGTCCAGCGCGGCACTCGCAGGTGGTTTCAACAATTTGGGCTGGCACTGGTGGCCCACCGATTGCGCTATTAATACAGAGACCTACGAAGGGCGTGACAAATGTATTAACGTCGGGACCTGTGGTAACGGTTGTGCTCAGGGAGCAAAAGCCAGTGTCGACATTACCTATTGGCCGCTGGCAATACGTGCAGGGGTCGAGCTGCGAACTCAATGCCGAGTCCGTGAAATAACGGTGGGCCCCGATGGCCAGGCAACAGGCGCCACTTATTTTGATGCCGATGGAAAAGAGCAGCATATTGAAGCTAGCATGGTGGTCGTTGCCAGCAACGGCATAGGAACTCCGCGACTGTTGCTTAACTCGGCGTCAGATCAGTTTCCAGACGGATTGGCCAACTCCAGTGGTCTGGTTGGCAAGAACCTGATGTTTCATCCTTACGCTGCTGTCGATGGGGTGTTCGAACAGGAATTGGATGGTGGTAAAGGCCCTCATAAGGGCATTAACTGTCACGAATTTTATGAGACTGACTCGTCTAGAAACTTTGTCCGAGGGTTCTCTTTTGAAATGAATCGGGGTTATGGCACCATAAACTCTGCCTTGATTGGTATGGCGACAGGCGATATACCGTGGGGTGAAGGACATCACAGTGCTTTTAGTAAAATTTCGGACCATGTGACCAGTCTTGTGGCGGTATGTGAAGATTTGCCAGAGCTTCACAACGAAGTGGTACTGGACCCTAACTTGTGTGACTCCGACGGTATTCCCGCAGCTAAAGTCAATTATCGCTTGAGTGAAAATAGCAAACAGATGATGCAGTTTTCCATAGATCGGGCTAAGGAAGTTTTTAAAGCTGCGGGCGCAACCAGTATTCTAAGAGAGCTATCGCCGCTACCGGGCGGGGGCTGGCATAACATGGGCACAGCACGAATGGGAACAGATCCCGCAACATCGGTGGTTAACGAGTGGGGGCGAAGTCACGATGTAAAAAACCTGTTTATAATCGATGGCAGTATCTTTGTGACCGCGGCAGGCGTGAACCCTACTTCTACCATACAGGCTTTGGCGCTCTATATTGCCTCTTCGATTAAGGACCGGCTTGCCGATGGCAGCCTGTTTGATTGAATCAAACAATAAAATAGTTAGAGGTCTAATAATATGGCAATTTTACATTCATATACCCAACAGGAAAAACAGCTGCTTAGAAGGCTTGCAGGCTCCATCATAGGAGCCAGTGAATCCCTTGATCTTCCCGGCGCAGATGAAGAGGATATTTTTGCTGAGATACTTAGGCGCGTGGAACGCAAAGCTGCGCTGCGCCAGGGCATGGCAGACTTTTTTACGGAATTTGGTGGTATTGATGCGGTTGCAAACTTGATTGATGTTGATTTTCAGGCATTGATGGAAGTTGTGCAAAAAAAGCAGCATGTGTTTCTCGCTACAGTGGTGATTCTGGTAACTCAGAGTTATTACCAAAATGCGCAGGTTCTGCGAGCTCTAAATAAGCATGACGGCCCGCCATTTCCTCGGGGGAATGATTTGGAGCAGGGCGATTGGTCGTTGTTGGATCCGGTTAAAAGTAAGGCGCCTATGTTTAGAGAGTGTTAGTTTAGAGAATGCTAGCTTAGGGGTGTTATTGACATGAATCGTTACACGAATGGTTAATTCTTCTGATGCCCCTGGACGATTTAACGCAAACAGTCTGATAAGTTGTGTCCTGCAGTGCCTCGACATTTGCTACTATCGGGCAAGCGGCGTCTGCTATAAACGGTATTGCAACACATGCCGGCGCTTTAGCGTTGTGCTCACGTTGGCGCAACGACAAAAGTCGGAAGAGGACGATTATCATTGTCGACAGGATGAATAACGATAAGTGGCTAATTGCAGCCGGTGGTCTATAGTAAATTTCGGGGTAGTAGCCACGACTGGTGCTCGCCCTGCCTATACCCCGAAACACCAAGAAGAGGCCCCACTATGAAGTATTTGATGGAACACGAACTCGCCTTCGACGCCAACTGCATCGGCTTCCCCAGCATTCAGGGTTGCCACGCGATCGTCTATCAGAACGCGACTGGCTTATACGGCTTCCACGTGGCCGGCGGCAGCGGCGAAGCGAAGTGGCCCCATAATGCGCGGCTTTTCGCGCAATTCGTGCTCAAACACGATAAGCTTGCCAACTCGCCGAGCCGGCTCTATGGCGTCACCTTCGTCGGCACCAACCAGCGTGGATACAGTCTGCCAGCGCAGGACAACTGGAAGCGCGAGTTGGTCGAGTTCGCCACCAAACTGACCTACAGTGGCAAGATCAGCGGCTACGACCTCGACAATACGTTGGACGGAACCCAGGACTCCTCCTATGTTGAGTTTCGCAGGGCGGGCAACAAGTGCGATCTCCACATCGCGAAGTGGACAGGTCCGCTCAAACCACCGCGGGCCGCTAACACGGCGAACACTGACCATATGGGCCGCGAAGGAACCATGGACAACCCACGGCTCACCAACCTGGCTAACGTTGTGACGGGGATCGGTCCTCACCCGCTGACCCATGTACACAAGAAGAAGCTGCGCTAGACGGGGTTGCGAACGGTGTAGTTCCGGGCGATCCAATCTCGGTGGGCTAAGGGGTTACCGTATTCACAAGGTATAGGTTGGAGTAGTCACGAGTGGGGCATGAGGGTTCTAATGTAAAGAACCATCCCCACCATCCCCACCATCCCCACCATCCCCACCATCTTCAGTGCTGAGAATTTGCTTTTTCACCCGTTTACTGACAATTTGAAGGTTCTTTAATTTGGATGGTGAATTGTCATAAATACGATTGCTTTAGGCATTGATATTGCGGAGAGAATCTTTCAACTGCATGGCGTTGATGCGGTGGGTGCCACTGTGTAGCGACAGTACCAAACGTCCAAAATTGCCAACACCTCAGCACACGCCACCGTACCCATATCCCCAAAAATCACCGCGCAGAGCACACGCGGTCAATCTGGATCAGAGCCGCAGGGGGCTTGCAGTGGAAATTGAGGGTTAATTACACTCACAAATGAAAAAGAGATAGAATCCGTCGGATGTGAAAGAAAGAAACCAAACAATGATATAAAAGCAAGAGGTGAATGATGAGAATCGCAACGTTGATGAGCTATGCCGCCGGGTTTAAGACGGCAACGGACGAAATTGTTGAGCTGGAAAAGGCTGGACTAGATGTAGCTTTTGTACCGGAAGCCTACAGTTTTGACGCGCCAACAGCCATGGGTTATTTGGCCGCAAAAACTAACACCGTCACTATTGCTTCTGGAATTATCCCCATTTATACCCGTACCCCAACATTGCTAGCAATGACCGCTGCCGGATTGGATGACTTATCAGATGGCCGGGCCATGCTTGGTATCGGTGCGGGTGGCCCTCAGGTAATGGAAGGGTTCCACGGAGTTCCTTTTAATGCACCTACTGCCCGGTTAAGAGAAATTATAGAGATTTGCCGAAAGGTTTGGAAGCGAGAAGAAAAGCTGGTTCATGACGGTAAAGCCTATCAAATACCCTTAAGGCAAGATAAAGGCACCGGCCTCGGTGTTCCCCTCAAGTTAATTAATCACCCCGTTAGAAACGATATTCCGATAACAATAGCATCACTGGGCCAAAAAAGCGTTGAGCTTACGGCGGAGGCTGCCGATGGTTGGTTGCCTGTATTTTATCTTCCATCGCAGGCAAAAAATATTTGGGGTGATGCGCTAGCTAGAGGTAAGGCTAAAAGAGATCCAAATCGTGCGCCCTTGGAAATTTTCTCAGGTGGCGCCGTTGGTATTGGTGAGGGCCTCGAGCATTTACGTGATATGGGACGGCCACAAACTGCCCTGTACGTGGGGGGAATGGGTGCCCGTGGTAAGAATTTTTACAACGATATCTTCAGCAAGGCCGGTTATCAAAAGGAGGCAGCTGAAATTCAAGATTTATACCTAAGTGGTAAAAAAGAACAAGCGGAGGCGGCGATTCCAAAGAGCTTTCTCGATCAAACTTCATTGATTGGCCCCGAGGGGTTTCTTCGCGATCAGTTGGCAGAGTTGAAAGAGTCGGGAGTCACTTCACTTAACGTCGGGTTCGTGGGTGCGACCCGTGCAGATCGTGTCAGTCAATGTGAACAATTGCGCAATATAGTCGACACACTATAAAGCGCTCATTGAAGTAAATGTTTCGGGTTAAATTTAGGCTTTATTTGGGATTATGTTAACCAGGCCGATGTTGATCGGAAGATCTTCATCGGCCAAGCTCTTACGTTCGTTAAATATGCCTGAAACTATTCATGGTTCCTGAAGTTTATTTTCGTCTGCAGTTTGATCGACGGCCGATTTTAGATCCATCGGATATCGTCGCCGGTATTTATCTAGGCGGTCATAGGCAAGCTCACGGGCGGTAGGTGTGGCTGAATGTATGATCGAAGACGAGATTGCGTTTTAACAGTTAGATACTAAAAACTCTAACGATAAATTTATATGAGGATGAAATCGTGTACCAAATTATCGCTATTGTTTTAGTCATTGCAGGATTGAGCGGCTGCGGGTCCAAATTGGAAGCGCCTAGTGAGCTTGTGCCAGTCGCCATTGAAGCAACCGCTGCCGAAAGCATCTCCGAATCTCAGCAGCTCAAGTTGTGGCTAAATGAGCGCAATGAAGAATTGTTGCAAATGTCGCCTATACGCATGGCGGGCTTGGGTCGGAAAGACAAATATAACCAGATAGACGATTACAGCGAGGCTGCGGAACAAAAGCAATTGCTGTGGCGGGAAAAAACGGTCGAAGACCTACAAGCTAATATTAAATACGATGCACTCACCCGTGACGCAAAAATCTCATACGACGTTTGGGTCTACCAATATGAAACAGCAACAAAAATGGCGCCGTATCGCAGACATCGTTATCTCTTTAATCAGATGAGAGATGCGCATTCATCGCTGCCGAATTTCCTTATTAATAGTCATACGGTGAAAAACGAGACGGAAATGCGAGCGTAGATCACTCGAATTGAAGGCATATCGCGTGGTATTGATCAGTTGCTACACAGAGCAAGGATAGGTGCGGCGCAGGGTGTACGTGCGCCTCGTTTTGCCTACGATATTGTCTCCCAACAGTCCTCTGCATAATCACTGGAGCGCCCTTTGATTTAAGCACCGCTAAGGATTCGCCGCTATGGGCAGACGCAAAGGCAAAGATCGCCAGCCTGTTTAACGAGGGAGAAATTGATCAAGCTACAGAGCGTGAATTGTTAAGTGATGTTGAAAAAGCCTTGCTAGAAAAATTCGAGCGCTCCTATAAGCATTTAATAGCCTGGCTAAAACAGGATTACCAAAATACAAATCTTCTAACTAGTGCCCATCCAGAAATGGGTGTTTTCAACGATGTCATTGCGAGCGAAGCGCGGCAATCTCCCGCAGCCCGCGCCAATGCTGGATGAGATTGCCGCGCTAACGCTCGCAATGACTGAGCTTGTTAGTTTATGGATAGGCACTAACTAGAGGCGTTGCCGCGCTAGACGACGGCGATAGTTATTATCAGGCTACGCGATGGAATGCTACCACGACTAATTTTAGCGCCGACGAAATTCATCAGTTGGGTTTAAGTGAAGTGGCGAGGATAAAACGGGAAATTAAAGTCATCAAAGACCGCGTGGGTTTCGAGGGCTCCCTGCAAGAATTCTTCACCTACACCAAAACAGATGAGCGTTTTTATTACCCTAATACCGAAGAGGGGAGACAAAATTACCTAAACGCAGCTTCAGGTTATATTGATGATTTGCACCAGGGCATACCAGATTATTTTGGTCTATTGCCCCGTGCGAAACTCGAAGTAAGGCGAGTTGAAGCTTTTCGTGAGCAAGACGGTGGTGCAGCGCACTATAGAACGGGTTCCCAGGACGGTTCTCGCCCCGGTGTCTATTATGCGCATCTTTCCGATATGGCGCAGCTAGCGAGCCACAAAATGGAATCAACCTCATATCACGAAGGTATTCCCGGTCACCCTATGCAGCTATCTATTCAACGGGAATTAACGGGAATTAACGGGAATTAACGGGAATTAACGGGAATTAACGGGAATTAACGGGAGTACCAGAGTTTCGTAAAACAGCTTTTTTTAATGCTTATGTAGAAGGTTGGGCACTGTATTCTGAATTGTTGGCAAAAGAAATGGGCGCTTTTGAAGATCCCTACAAAGATTTTGGCCGGCTGGGCTCAGAAATTTTTCGTGCTATACGTCTTGTAGTTGATACTGGCATCCACGCGAAAGCATGGAGTGAAGAGCAATTTAACACTTACGTTAGAGAAAACTCTTCTTTACCCGGCGGAAAAATAGCTTCGGAAATACGCCGCTATTACGTGATGCCAGGTCAGGCGACAAGCTACAAAATTGGCATGTTGAAAATTCTGGAGCTGCAAGAAAAGGCCCGCGTAGAACTCGGCGATAAATTTGATATACGAGCGTTCCACGATACTGTATTGGGTGGTGGGGCCTTGCCACTTTCTATCTTGGAACGGGTTGTCGACAATTGGATTGCTAGCCAAAAAGATTGAGTTGCAACTGTGTGGACTGAGCACACTTATTTATAGGCGACAATAGTGTCGATCAATATGAAATTGCACGTCACCCAATGTTGATTGTTAACAAGGCTGCGGGTTGCTCGCATTGAAATAGCTTTTTTGGCTATGATTGTTCATCCTGCAGTTCCGGCGACGGATAAGCGATTGCCAGTAGCCTGTGTTCTAGAGTATGTTGAGGGTGAACGGGCCGTTTATCCTGTTTATACAGCATCATTGAAAAGCTTGTTGTGCTTTCGGTCGAAAAAAAACAATGGAGAACTTATGTCTCGTATCAAGTTATTGGAAGATCACGAGCTTTCAGAAAACGCCCTGAAGTCAGCCAAAGCCGTTGAAGCTAGTGGTGGTGACACGTCAACCCTACGAGGTCTCGCAAACAGGCAAGATATGTTCGACGCATACTTTCAGTTTTATATGCCAGCAAGAGGCGGCACCACAATCAGCGACCAGTTGATCGAACTGGTGAGACTGCGTATCGCAAGACACAACGATTGCTTCACCTGACTAAACGCACGGCTCCTGCAGGTTGCAGGACACGACCTTACTGAAGACAAAATTGCACAGCTCGATTTAGACAAAACCTTGTTTCACTTCTCTGCAAGCGAACAACTCGCACTCGAATACGCCGACCGTATGGCGACCGATCATCATAATATGGATGACGATTTCTTTGATCGATTAAAGACTCACTTTGATGATGCACAAGTGCTGGAACTTGGCATGATGATTGGGCAGTTTATTGGCTTTGGTAGACTACTCATGGTGTTGGACCTGGAGTCTAAGTTCTGTGCCATCGAAAGTTAAGGCATAGTGAGCGTCAATTCTCTTGGGCGGAGACTGATAGGTATCCTTTTGTAATTTATCCAGGCCTGTTCTGTCCTTGAGTTGGATTTAACTATATCGGGACTCGGTAACGGCATCAGTATCGCCTGACTTAACCTGCTCAACGGATGATTTAAGGTCTGACAGATAAATGTCGGTCACCGACGCGTGGAAGGGAGACAGCATCAGGTGCAGCGCCTTGGGCTCGGATGTTAAGCTGGTGAACCAACCGCGCTTGAACATTTGTTTGTATATAGCAAAGACATTCAGTGAATCATGACTGAAAGCAACGATACCAAGCTGCGGCTCGCCCAGTATGTTGAAGCCAAGTGCCTTAACACCCGCCTCAATGGTTTCGCGCGCATCGGTGACCAGTTTGTGTTTTTCCCGATAACCTTTAATGCCGAGAAAATTCATTACTGCCCAGGCAGCAGATATCGCACCTCCCGGTCGAGTCCCTGCCAGCGTTGGCGTAACCATGCGCCCGCCGGGCCAATCGTCGCAATCAAACACCATATACTGTTTTAGGACTTTATTTCTAAAGAGCACAGTGGATGCGCCTTTAGCGCAATATCCGTATTTATGGAGATCCGCCGACATCGAGCTTACACCAGGCACGCTAAAGTCAAAATCGGGTATGTCAGCACCATTCATTCTGACAAAAGGGGCTATGTATCCACCTACACAGGCATCAACATGTAACCAGACTTCTTTTTCTTCGGCTACCTTACCCAGTTCAGAAATGGGATCAATCAATCCATAGGGGAAGTTGGGAGCACTACCAACCAGCATGATGGTGTTGTTGTCAATGGCATCAGACATGGCGACTACATCTGCAGACAGGTCGCTTTTGACAGCAATCTTGCGCAGTTCGAGGTCCATCATCATGGCCGCTTTATCAAAAGCGGGATGGGCAGAATAAGGCAATACAATATTTGCTTTGCCGGTCAGGTTTTTTTCAGACCGGGCATAATCCCTAGCGGTTTTAACGGCCATGGTTATGGAATCCGTGCCTCCGGAGGTGATCGACCCGCCAGCGTCTGTAGAGCCATGCAGTAGAGACAAGGCCATGGCGATCACTTCGTCTTCCATTTCTTTTAGAGAGGGAAAAGCGGCAGGTCCCAACCCGTTTTCAGACATATACATGGTGTAGGCTTCTTTTTGTACCTGGGCGACATCCTCACCAGCATTAAAGACATAAACTGCCGTCTTGCCTTCTCGCCACTTCGCATCGTTTTGACCCCGAGATAACATTTCTGTTTTGAGTTTTGGCCAGTCAGATCCTTCTGCTGGCATGACGTTAGTTGTTGTTGGCTTGTTTTCTTCTGTCATTATTTATCAACCAAAAATATGATGTGCAGGAATAGTAACCCATAAAGGTGTGGATACGTGAACATTCAGCTTGGTTTTTTAAACGTGATAGTTAGATACTCAGGCTGTTTACCTCTAAGAGGGCATCGCTTCAACCTCGGCCATCGTGACGTAGAAGAGCGCTTGCTGAACGTGCGCCCCCTCCGAGCAATCACGCCGTGTCCATCCCCACGGCCCCAAAAGTCCCCGCAGAGCACACATAGTCAATCTGGAAGACTCTCGATCAGTTACCCTTCTAGGGAACAGGCGAGGTGAGCCAGGTGGAGAGTTGGCGATCAAGCAGACGTGCCCCAGCTTGCGCCACGACCAAATTACCGGCAGTCAATTGGTCTTCCCTAGGATTATTTCCTCTCAGGCACAAAAAATGCCCCGCAAAACCATGATCTACAGGGCTTTCTCGATAAATATGGCTCCGGGTGTTGGATCGAAGCAGCGACCCATTGATTAGCAGTTAATTGGTCTACGTTTTTACGTTAGAGTAAGTTTAAGAAACCTAACATTCTTGTCCTGTGAATGGTCGTCACCTTTCCGATGGCGGTTTTGTCCGGGCAGAGCAGTCGCATGAGGCAGGAAAACTAAGAGAGCGGGTTACGCGCAAATTCAATTCTGTTAGGCGGGCGCAGCGATTTCTGAATGCCCATGCAGCTGTCTACAAATAAATTCAACTTGAGGCGGCACTTTGTAGAAGCGAAACACTAACGAAATCTTAGGACGAGTGCGCTTTCAGAATGGAGTAGGGAAGTGACTTGTCGTCTGAGGCTCATATTTTTAGGCCTCCAAAAGCCAACTTATCGATTCCTTTCTATTAACCCTCGTTTCGCAAATAAAGCGGCCAGAGCTTAAGCGCTAAAACTCTTTTGATACTTTAATCATATAAGAACGCCCCGAGTTCTGCATGCGGGTATTTGTGGTAAAGAACGGATCGCCGGGATAGCTGGGGACAAAGACATCTTCATCCAATAAGTTATCAGCGTAAGCCTCAATTCCCCAACCGGAAAACGCGTTAAGGCTTATGCGCAGATTGGCAGAAAAGCGGTGGTGACTGTTGGCTTCAGGATTGCTTTCAATCAGACCAGGTGGATTTAGTAGATTATTTTCGTGATAGCTGGCGGAGTATGTATCATAGATTCCGAGCGACCATTGCTCAGCGGTGTAACCTACCCCCACTTTGACTTCGTAATCTGGCTGTAAGCTATAATCCTTAATGCCGTCACCGTCTCTATTGCGTTGATAGCTGTAATTCCCCGTGAAAAACCAGTTATCAGCATAAGTATATTTTGTTTCGAGCTCAATGCCCTTAATTGTTAATTCACCTTTATTGGTAAATCGAATGAGATTGGGTGAAACAGCATGGCGAACGATCAAGTCCTCTTGTTCGTTTCGAAATACAGTGGCTATGACTGAGAGGTTTTGTTTTTCGTAAAAAAGCTGTAAATCCCATGTGGTGACCAGCTCCGGATCAAGGCTTTCATCGCCAATAATAGATAATGCGGCAATCGAGACGTTAATTTCGCGTTCGACGACGTAAGGTGCTCGAAAAGCTTCGCCGTAGAGAAATTTTAGTCCAAATATATCGTTGAAATGATGAACAATACCGAGCCGTGGCACTAGTTTTTTGTAGCCATCTTCCGCTTTATTAAATTGTGCACCGATAATAAACTTCGTGGCTTTGAGCTGATATTCGTATTGTGCATAGTAACCTAGCAGGTATTGATGCCATGTCGGAAGAATGTCTGACTCACCGGAAAAATAATCGAACGTAGCACCCAGCACCATCTGTCCTTGACTAGAAACATCACCACTGGCAGTTACCTCTAATCTTGAGTCATTTGTTTCATAGTGCAGGAGCCTGAGCTGGCCGGGTGCTTGTGATGCAACATTGTGATCGGTTCTACCGCCGACATGGGAGAGGCTGGTTTTTAACGTCCAGTCGTTTCCAATATCGGTTTTATACGCTAGATCAATATAGTACTTTTCATTATCAATTTCGCCAGTGACGGGGGCAGAAGGTGTTCCCCGTATCGTTAGCTGCTTCGCTTTGCCCCAGTAAACGGTTCCTGAAAAATGTTGGTTGGTCGCGGTGGCGATGACGCCGGGGCTTTCACTATCTGCGTCACCAGAAAACTGATCGCCGTTGGGACTGATTAAAGAAAATGGCCAGCCATTGGTTTCATGGAAACGAAGCGCCGAAGTCCACTGCCAGTCCCCTGAATGACCTGATGAACTCGCGTTAAGGGCGCGGCTATGATCATTCCCATAACTAACACTCACTGTATGTGATTGTTCATTAGCATCATTCGTAATAATATTTACCACACCGGCAAAGGCGTTTGTTCCATATAGTACGGAGCCGGGGCCACGTGTAACTTCTAGGCGTTTCACACTGTCGAGTGGAATGGTTAGCAATATGGACTGATTCCAGATGCCTCCCGTGTAACTTTCACGATTTAAAGGGGTTCCGTTTAATAAAAACAAAACGTGGTTATTGTTAAATGAGGTCATGTCGGAGCGAATATTAGCGACGCTTCTACCGATGCCGAGAGATCCATATTCTTTGAAGCCGATTATCCTGGATAGTACTTCGCCTAAATCACTCCCGCCAAAGAGAGAAATTTCGGTATCGGAAAAGGTCGTCACAACCCCAGGAGAATCGCTTAATGATTGCAGAGTTTTTGATGGCGTGATCACGCGAACATTAAGAAGCTCTTCGAGTGACAATTCGAATAGTGAATTTTGTGCAAGTGATTCAGCGTAAGCCACATTGGTAAATATACTCGTCAATGCCAGAACGCGAGCTGCGAATAATCTTTTGCACTTTGACGGACGGAATTTGAATGAGGATAGTTCAGTAATGTGACATTCTTTTAATTTAATGATTGAAAACACAGATAGCGAATCCCTTCGTTTCTCGAAATTTTGCTTCGTGGAGCGACTAAACGTATTTATAGAATAGCATGTCTATTGTGATGTATAGACAATACGATAGTCCAATAATGAGATTATATCGAGAAAAGGTGCTGCCAGTTTGTCGATGATATTTCCAGGTACGCGACGATGAGAGTATAAAAACGACAAAAAATGGCTGGTGATCGTTAGTCCCCGCAGTGCGCATGCAGCCAATCTGGAAGACTCTCGATCAGTAATACTTGCAGGGAGCACGCAAAGAGCATGCAGGATAAGGTGTTCTCGCGGACTTGCTCAAGAGAGTCTACAGAAAAGCGGTTGTGTTCCTTCGCTACTTGTGGAGCGATCAATATTAGTAGCAGTTGCAGGGGACAGGCGAAGGCAGTTAGAAGACATACTCCAACTAACCCCACGATCGAATTACCGGCAGTCAATTGGTCATTCCCTTGAGCTTTCTTTCCCTCTGGCACAAACACGCCCCATAAATCCACGATCTACAGGGCTTCTTCGACAAATATGGCTCCGGATGTGGGGTCGAACCAACGACCCATTGATTGACAGTACGTCAAACTAGGTTTTTGCGTTAGGGTAAATTGAAGAAAAGTAACGGTTGTTACCGGCGATAGACGGAGGCCTTCCCGATGGAGACCTAGCCGGATACCTGCTTTTTCCATCAGGCCATGCGAGGCAAGCTCTTCAATGGGTTGCGGAGACCGCACGGGGAGACTCTAGAGACCTGGCATCGGAGACCCTGGGGAACTTGAATGCACGGCGGTCGACTCAGGCTGGTTTTGCGGTTTCTCGCCCCCTCGGGGATGCAAAACCGTGAAACTGAAAAACTTATCAAAATCATCGGCTTGCAGGTACAGTGTTTTCACGAGCCGCGAGGGGTTGATGGACCGGCAAGGACAGGCCCTAGCGAAAGAGAGCTCGGAACAAAGAGTGGATAGTCACTAGCGAAAGAGAGGGTCAATAAACCTGATCATGGTTGCCAATACTAATTAGTGCCCATCCAGAAATGGGTGTTTTCAACGATGTCATTGCGAGCGAACGGTTCGACGTCTCGACGCGGCAATCT
>ENA-OSET01002334-OSET01002334.1-sediment-metagenome-genome-assembly--contig:-NODE-2334-length-18477-cov-4.073696_pt1 | contig 18477 bp, 17 predicted proteins | sample MGYA00237882_ERZ534229 | MGnify/ENA primary metagenome ERZ534229 (study PRJEB26408, sample SAMN06266212) | sediment metagenome | isolation source: Hudson Canyon methane seep mesocosm | place... | reverse complement strand
GTTTGATTGGTTGGATGCCTCTGACCAAGACGATGATATCCCCGAAGAAATGCAGAGCCTCTCGTTATGAGTATTGACAAAGAGGTTCAAGCTGCCGGAAATCACGAAACGGTGTTACTAAATGAAGCTGTTAATTCCTTGGTGTGGAATAGCTCTGGTTGTTATGTAGACGCAACGTTTGGTAGAGGTGGCCATAGTCATAATATTTTAAAAAAGCTTGATGTCTCAGGTGTTTTGGTTGGGATTGATAAAGATATAGAGGCCGTTTCTCAGGCGAAAACTATGTTTGCTGCAGAAGGTAGGTTCAAAATGATTCACGGCTCTTTTGCTGATATAGATAATTATCTATCAAGTGAAGAGCTTGGTGCGCCTGCTGGTATTTTAGCAGATTTAGGCGTTTCCTCTCCTCAGCTAGACAATGCTGAGCGCGGATTTAGCTTCATGAATGACGGTCCTTTGGATATGAGGATGGACACCACGGTAGGTTTAAGTGCCTCGCAGTGGTTGGCGGAATCGGATGAAAGTGAAATAGCTAGAGTATTGAGGGAGTATGGCGAAGAAAAATTCTCACGACGCATTGCCAGAGCCATTGCCGACGCTATGAAAGTTGGACCTATTGAAACAACGCTGGAGTTGGCGAAAATAGTGTCTGAGGCAAACCCTTCCTGGGAGAAAAATAAGCACCCTGCAACTCGGTCTTTTCAGGCTATTCGTATCAAAATAAACAATGAATTGGGTGATTTGGAACTTTTTTTAGAGCGAGCTGCTAATGGTTTAGCTGTAGGTGGGCGATTGGTTGTGATTAGCTTTCACTCTCTCGAAGACAGAATAGTAAAACGATTCATGAGAGAGAAATCTAAGGGAAACGCTCCTCCACCTGGCGTCCCTGTTTTTGAAAAAGATATTGTGCGGAATTACAAAATACTTGGCAAAGCGATAAAACCAAGCAAGGAAGAAATTGAGATAAATGTTCGAGCACGAAGTGCTGTAATGAGGGTGTTGGAGAAAGTTTCTGATGACTAAAGCGAGCAAGCTACTCAAAAACAAATATGTTCAAAAGGAGATGGGCTCTTCAGAGTTAGGGTCTCGTGAATCAGTTAGAAAAGAGACATTTATTCTGGCTAAGGTTCTCGATGTGATCGAGGTCTGCTCATCTTTTGCGAAGTATTTCTCTATCAGAGGGCTTGTATTGACGGCTAGCTTGCTGACATTGGTATTGATGTCAGCAATTGGTGTGGTGTACTCCTCCCACTTGAGCCGGCAATTATTTTCTGACCAAGCAGTACTACTGGAAAAAAATGATCAAATGCAGTTGGAGTGGGCCCAGTTGTTACTAGAGCAAAGTGCCTGGAGTGCCCCGAATAGGATAGAAACCGTTGCGGGAGAAAAATTAGAGATGACAGCGCCAAACGCTAGAGACGTTCAACTAATTTACTGAGAAAGCAAAATGGCTCGCTCTAACATCAAAGAAACGCATAATTTTACCTGGCGATACTGGTCGCTATTGGTTTTTATGTCCGTTTGCGCCATGTCATTATTTTATCGAGCGGTAGATCTACATGTTTTTGAGCAAGCTTTTCTTGCTGGGCAAGGGGATGCGAGAACAATTCGATTTGAAACCCTGGACGCACATCGTGGATTGATTCTAGATAGGAATGGCGAGCCATTGGCTGTGAGCGCTCAGGTGGAGACTGTTTATGCTGACCCTCGTTATCTAAACCTACACTCGGATCAAATGGCCAATCTTGCCAAAACTTTGGGTGTGAAGCTTAGTTGGTTGGCAAAAAAAATAGAGAGAAATAAAGAAAAACACTTTGTTTATCTAAAGCGAAAAATGGCACCCCATGAAGTCGAAAAAGTCTTAGCTTTAAACCTAGATGGAATCTACAGCCGTAGAGAATATAAGCGCTATTACCCTGCGGGAGAAGTGGCGGCGCATGTTGTTGGCTTTACGAATATTGACAAGCGAGGCCAAGAAGGGATCGAGTTATCTTACGATGCGTGGCTAAGCGGCGCAGAAGGGAAAAAGAGAGTTCTCAAGGATAGAAAGGCGAGAGTCATAAAGGATTTCGGCGCGATTGATGTAGCTCAACCTGGGAAGGATATTCGGCTTAGTCTAGATCTAAGAATTCAATACTTGGCATATAGAGAGTTGAAAGCTGCGGTCAAAACCCATCGAGCGAAAGCCGGGTCGATTGTTGTATTGGATATTCATACCGGTGAGGTTCTGGCTATGGCCAACCAGCCCTCCTATAACCCAAACAATCGCTCAAATATTGATGTTTCGCATATAAGAAATCGAGCAATCACAGATGTATTTGAACCGGGTTCTACCATGAAAGTTGCGACAGTTTCTGCAGCGTTGGAGTCAAGAAAATACACCTTGAATTCGATGTTGGATACGTCTCCTGGTTATATTCGTTTGGGTCGAAACTCTATCCGAGATCATCGGAATTATGGTCGACTAAGTGTTCTCGATGTCATCGCAAAGTCTAGCAATGTTGGTGTGAGCAAAATTGCCTTGGATCTCTCTGGGGATGTAGTTTGGGATATGTTTTATCGCCTGGGGTTTGGCCAAGGAACGGGAATTGGGTTCCCTGGTGAGAGTATTGGTTATTTACCAGATTCATCCCATTGGAAGCCCGTCGAAGTTGCAGCAATGTCCTACGGTTATGGTTTGAATGTGACGGCACTGCAGCTTGCGCAAGCGTATATGATTCTTGGGAATGGCGGCGTCAAACATGCATTGGCATTGATCAAAAAAGACCAGAAAGAAGATGGAGAGAAAATTTTACCCTCTTCGGTATCCAAATCGATAAGGAAGGCTATGAAGGCGGTGGTGTCAAAGTCGGGAACCGGAAAGCGTGCGCAGGTTCCGTTGTATCAGGTGGGAGGTAAAACAGGAACAGTTCATCGAATAGGAAAGTCTGGGTATGAGAAAAGCGAATACAAAGCCTTGTTCGCAGGTGTTGCTCCAATAAGCGACCCGAGAATAGCGATGGTTGTTGTGATTGACGCGCCGGCAGGGGCTGAATATTACGGAGGGGAAGTCGCCGCGCCTGTATTTTCCCGTATCGTGAGTGGAGCAATGCGATTACTTGATGTTCAGCCGGACCATAATGCAGGTGATCGAAAAGTAGTCAGGGCTGAAGAGTTATCGAACAAAGAGAGCGGGAGGGGGTGATGAAAGCAAAACGTTCATATGCAAGTAATTTGGCATATTTGCTAGATGGGATTTGCCACGTACCTTCTGCTTTAGATACGTCTATATCTGGGCTGCGTGTAGATAGTCGGCTGGTGAAAAAAGGTGATCTGTTTCTAGCGCTTTCTGGGTGCCGGTCAAAATCAACAGACCACATTGTGGAAGCTATTGAGCGTGGAGCAAATGCGATAGTCGCCGAAGGATCGTTGTTTGATGGGCGTGTTTTTGAAGATGGTGCAGCAGTAGAACTCTTCGTCGATGATCTGAAACATAAAGCTGGTACGATCGCGGACAAGTTTTTTAGATCTCCAAGCAGGGAGATGAGTGTTATTGGAGTTACCGGTACAAATGGAAAAACGTCAGTAGCTAGTTATCTTGCGCAATATTTTTCATCAGGTGGCACTAAAAGTGGTCTCATCGGGACTCTGGGCTATGGATTGGTTTCTACTAAGGGTATCGAGTTTACTCAAACAGAGCATACAACTCCAAACGTGGTAGAAGTGCACCGTTTTCTGGCCTTATTGCGTGATGAAGGTGCGCAGGCGGTGGTGATGGAAGTGTCGTCCCATGGTATTAGTCAGGGAAGAGTAGACGGAGTGACATTCGAGGGTGCTGTTTACACTAATCTAACGCGCGACCACCTTGATTACCATGGAACTATGGACGCCTACGCAAAATGTAAGAGTGCGCTCTTTGAAAGCTCCGGGCTCAAATATGCAGTCATCAATAATGATGATTCTTATGCAGAAATAATGAAGGCAGCCGTTTCTAAAAATGTTGACCTGCTTACTTATGGCTTTAGTTCTGATGCCGATGTTCACGCAAGTCAATACCAGCTGAGTTCAAAAGAAATTTGTTCGAAAGTTATAGCAAAAGGGAGCGCGCGAGATATTCGTTCTCCTCTAATGGGACGTTTTAATCTAACTAATCTACTTGCGGTTGTGTCTGTCGCTGTTGCAAAAAATGACTTACGAAATTGCGAAAAAAGAGTGTCAGAAATAGAGTCAGTTGACGGACGAATGGAAGTTTTACGAAGTAAAGGTAAGCCTACGGTGGTAGTTGATTATGCTCATACACCAGATGCTTTGAGGAGCGTGTTAGAGGCGCTGAAGTCACATTGCGAGGGGCAGCTAAGGCTTGTATTTGGTTGTGGTGGGGATAGGGATATTGGTAAGCGGCCTGAAATGGCAGAAGTTGCAGAACAATATGCGGATGATATTTTGGTAACGGATGATAACCCTCGTAATGAAGACCCTGAAAAAATCACCAAAGATATATTAGAAGGCTTCCGTTCTCCTGATGACATCACGGTATTGCACGATAGAAAAACAGCTATTGAACGTATGTTAGCTCAGTCAAATGAAAATGATCTGATACTCATAGCTGGTAAAGGTCATGAAACATGGCAAGAAATAAAAGGAACAAGAACTTTCTATAGTGACATTGAGGAAGTGCGACGACTCATGGGTATAAGTGGACACTCTAAAGTCTGCGAAGGGGCGAGCGTTGATTAACCCCATACCAATAGATCACTTAGCAAATAGGACAAACGGGCAACTGCGCGGCGAAAGTATTTCCTACGGCGCAGTTTCTATTGATTCAAGGACTCTGGAGAGAGGCGACTTATTCGTTGCAATCAAGGGTGATAACTTTGACGGACATGAATATATAGAGCAAGCGGTGAAAGCTGGTTGTTGTGCGGTTGTTGTTAATGAGTCACATCGTGCAAATGGCGTGAATTCAGCGCATTTGTCGGAGCAGTCAGATGTGACGTCCTTAAGTGTGCAGGATACGCAATTGGCGCTTGGCGAAGCCGCGTTAATAAACCGAGAGTTGTTTGCGGGCCCGGTAATAGGGCTAACGGGATCATCAGGTAAGACTAGTACAAAAAATATGCTGGCGGCGATACTTGATCAAAAAGGAAGGGCCTGCGCAACTGAGGGTAATTTCAATAATGAGATTGGTGTGCCGCTGACTTTGCTTAATCTAGATTCCAGTCATCACTACGCTGTAATCGAAATGGGTGCGCGATCTGAAGGTGATATTAAATACTTAACGGGAATCGTTAAACCAGATTTGGCTATTTTGCTCAATGCAGGTTTGTCGCATGTCGATGTATTTGGGAGTTACGAAAATATTGTGAAAGCCAAAGGGGAGATTTTCGAATCCCTTAGTGATGATGGAATAGCTGTTGTGAATGTAGACGATCCTGCCTCAGACAAATGGCTGAGTTCTATTTCAGCACAAACCATATTCAGTTTCTCGCTTAGTCAAAACTGCGCGGATATCTTTGCAAGTGAGATAAAATGCGATATTGAGTCTAGTTCTTTCAATTTGAACTATAAGGGAAAAACTCAAAAAATAAATCTACCTGTTCCTGGTGAACATAACGTACATAATAGTTTAGCGGCAGCCTCTGCCGCAGTCTGCTTAGGGTTTGAATTAGCCGTTATTTCAGAAGGGCTGGCTAGTCTAGAGTCTTCAAAGGGCAGGTTGAATACCATTAATTTAAGAAATGGGATCACCCTGGTTGATGATAGCTATAACGCAAATCCTGCATCAATGAGAGCTTCTTTGGACGTTTTAAATCTTAGATCTGGAGCAAAAATCGCAGTTCTAGGTGAAATGGGCGAACTTGGCCAGAGATCAAAATCTCTTCATGTTGAGTTGGCCGAATACGCGGTAAAGACTCAAATTAACCAGTTCTACTTGATAGGCCCTTTTGCTGACGCCATGCAAAAAATCATTGGAAGTCGAGCATCATGTCATAGTGAGAAACAAGAAATTTCGACGCTAATAAGTTCAGAATTAATAGGAGATGAGACGATTTTAGTAAAAGGTTCAAGAAGTACCGGTATGGATGATGTAGTCGAATATTTAACCAGTAGGTTCAAATAATATGCTGTATTGGTTGTCAGGCTATCTTTCTGAGTCTGTAGGTATTTTATCCGTATTTCAGTACCTAACATTACGTGGAATTTTGGGCGTTTTAACTGCTTTATTTATTTGTCTTTGGCTCGGACCCAAAATGATAAAACAATTAAGCAACAAACAAATTGGCCAATCAGTTAGAGATGATGGTCCGCAGTCTCACCTAAGTAAGGCTGGCACGCCAACGATGGGCGGTGCGCTAATAATTATAGCGGTCGCCGTGAGCACGTTATTGTGGGGTGATCTCTCTAACAGATATATCTGGATCACATTATTTGTCACTCTCTCATTTGGCGCTATTGGGTGGGTCGATGACTATAAAAAGGTCGTTGAGAAAAACTCGAAAGGTTTGTCCGCGAAGTCAAAATTCTTTTGGCAGTCATTGTGTGGAACTGCTGCAGCACTGATGTTGTACCTGAGTGCTACTTTGCCTCAAGAAACAAATCTTATTGTACCAATATTCAAAGACGTGGTGTTTGAATTGGGTCCAATGTTCATTGTGCTTACGTACTTCGTTATCGTCGGTACAAGTAACGCGGTTAATTTGACTGATGGGCTTGATGGATTAGCCATAATGCCAACTGTATTGGTGGCAGGAGCGCTAGGAATATTTGCTTATGTCTCAGGCAACAGTGTATTCGCTGGCTATCTACATATTCCGAGTTTACCCGGTACGGGCGAGCTCATCATATTTTGCGGGGCTTTATTAGGTGCCGGACTGGGTTTCTTGTGGTTTAACACCTACCCCGCACAGGTTTTTATGGGAGATGTTGGCGCCCTGGCTCTCGGTGCTGCGCTAGGCGTTGTAGCGGTGATTGTTCGTCAAGAATTAGTGCTTTTCATCATGGGCGGTGTTTTTGTGATGGAGACGGTTTCAGTTATTTTGCAGGTTGCCTCATTCAAACTAACAGGAAGGCGGATTTTCAGAATGGCACCTTTACACCATCATTTTGAGCTCAAAGGGTGGCCAGAGCCACGAGTGATCGTCCGATTTTGGATAATTACCGTTGTATTGGTATTAATCGGTCTAGCGACCCTGAAAATTAGATAATGAAATGCAGAACCTAATGACCAAAAACATGATAGCGAGCAAGAAAATAGTAATTGTTGGTTTAGGTAAAACCGGCCTTTCCTGTGTTCGTTATTTGGGTCATTCAGAAAAAGATATTACCGTGATGGATGACCGTCAAACACCTCCTGGAATTGAAGAATTGAACGCAAGTTATCCAGATGTGAAATGTGTTTTGGGTAAGTTTGATCGGGCTATTTTATGTTCAGCAGACGAAATAATTCTTAGCCCGGGTGTCTCGTTAATGAACGACGATATCCAATCTGCGATAGCGTCGGGTGTACGCGTTAGAGGCGATATTGACATCTTCTCTGAAAAAGCAAATGCACCAATTGTTGCGATCACTGGCTCAAATGGAAAGAGTACCGTGACCACGCTATTAGGTGAAATGGCGCGACAAGCTGGGTGGGACACTGGCGTTGGTGGGAATATTGGCATACCTGCTTTAGATTTGCTTGAAGAGAGTAAGCAGTTATACATATTGGAGCTTTCAAGCTTTCAACTTGAGACAACAGAAAATCTAGGTGCTCACAGTGTCGTAATTTTAAATATATCTGAAGACCATATGGACAGGTATCCAGTCAAGATTGATTACCTCAAAGCCAAGCAGAGAATATTTCGTGAAAGCAAAAATATCATAATTAATGATGATGATGCGCAAAGCTCACCAGCTGTAAGTAGTCTAAAAAACCGAATACATTTTGGTTTAGGTCCTCAAGAAAAAGACAAATTTTCCGTGATGGAGCGTGAAGGTGGGCAGCGATACCTAACGAAAGGGTTCGAGCCACTTCTGAATATTGAAGAATTGAAAATCAAAGGGGAGCACAATTTAAGCAACGCGCTCGCAGCAATGGCGCTGGCATCTTCTGTTGGTATTTCAACGCAAGCCGTACTCTCTGCGTTGCGGGCGTTTAAAGGCTTGGAGCATCGTTGCCAGTACGTCCGAACGGTACGGGGTGTAGAATTTATTGACGATTCAAAAGCGACCAACCCTGGATCGGCGGCGACTGCAATTTCTAGCATTGGTATTGGCTGTTCAGGAAAAGTGATTTTGATTGCTGGAGGTGAGAGTAAAGGGGCAGATCTGTCACCGTTGAAGGCCGTTATGAAAACGTATGGAAAAGCGGCTTACTTGATAGGAAGAGACGCTAGCTTATTTGAGTCAACGTTTAATGGCTGTATTACCACTTCAAAGAAAAATTCGTTAAAGGACGCAATCATCTCCGCTTTTGAGCTGTCTGTATCGGGTGATGTTGTCTTGATGTCACCAGCGTGTGCAAGTTTTGACATGTTCAGCAATTTTGAACACCGAGGAAGGGTGTTTTCTGACGTGGTGCATGGCCTATGAGTACCACCGTTTCGACAATGAATAACGTGACAGTGAAGAGCTTTAGCTTGCCAAACTCGGTCGACAATACTCTGGTATTGGTGACGAGTATTTTGCTGGTTATCGGATTAATCATGATCGCCTCTGCTTCCGTTGATATCGCAGATGTTAGAAATAATAACCCTTTCCACTATGTTATGCGTCACGGGGTATTTGTGATTTTGGGTATTATTGCAGGGTTTATTACCTATCAGTTGCCATCAGCGTGGTGGCAAAAAATGGGTTGGCTGGCGCTATGTTGTTCATTAGTAATGCTCCTACTTGTGATTTTTCCTGGCGTTGGCAAAACCGTAAACGGAAGTACTCTGGATATCAATCGGGAGTTTAAATATACAGCCTTCTGAGCTGACGAAATTACTTCTGATTGCTTATCTGTCGGGATACCTAGTGCGACGGAGAGAAGAGGTAATGACTTCTTGGTGGGGGTTTGCGAAGCCTATGCTCGTGTTGGGAGTCGCAGCCATTTTACTACTTAGTGAGCCGGATTTCGGTGCTACGGTTGTTATCGGCGCAGCGTTTCTTGGCATGATTTTTTTGAGCGGCGCCAAGCTAGGTCAATTTATCGTTCTTATTTGTGGCTGCATGGCAGGAGCTCTCGCATTAATCTATTCGCAGCCATATCGATTGAAGCGGCTTGTCGGCTATCAAGACCCGTGGGCTGATCAATTTGGCTCAGGGTATCAGCTCACCCAATCTCTTATCGCATTTGGGCGAGGTGATTGGGCGGGGGTTGGACTAGGCAATAGTATTCAAAAGCAATTTTACCTACCTGAGGCTCACACTGACTTCGTGTTTGCGATACTAGCTGAAGAGTTTGGACTAATCGGAACGTTAATAGTGGTTAGTTTATTCGCCGTCCTAGTATACAGGGCGTTGAGAATTGGATACTTAGCCGAAAAAAAGCAACAGTTATTTAGTGCGTATTTTGCTTACGGAATCGCGATATTGTTCGCTTCGCAGTCGTTTATCAATATGGGCGTTAACATGGGACTCTTGCCAACCAAGGGTCTTACGCTGCCATTAGTTAGCTATGGGGGTAGCAGTCTAATAGTGAGTTGCATGTGCATTGGTGTTCTCCAACGAATTTACCGAGACGTGTCTACTGAAAGTGTGGGTGAAGATACGGAGAGTCCTCATGCGTGATAAGACTTTTCTAATCATGGCCGGAGGAACTGGGGGGCATGTCTTTCCTGCTTTGGCGACTGCACTGAAATTATTGGATCAGAAAGAAAACGTTGTCTGGTTAGGCTCGGTTGGCGGAATGGAAGAAGAACTGGTTCAGCAATCAGGTATCAAATTTCATGGTATTTCAGTGAAAGGTGTTCGTGGTAAGGGCTTGATAACTCAGATCTTAGCGCCCATACGAATACTTTATGCAGTACTACAAGCTGTCAACATTATCCTACGGGTTAAGCCTGACGCAGTTCTAGGAATGGGAGGTTTTGCATCAGGTCCTGGTGGTTTGGCGGCAAAAATACTTGGTAAACCCTTACTAATACACGAGCAAAATGCGGTGGCTGGGTTGACCAATAGACTATTAGCTAAGGTAGCAACTTCTGTTATGACTGCGTTCCCGAGAGCGTTTGCTGACAATATTGATGTTCGACAAACCGGGAATCCGTTAAGAGAAGAGATTAGTGCCCTTTATTTTCAGCCACTCAATAGTACGACCGATGACAGAAATATTCGTTTGCTTGTGTTAGGTGGGAGTTTGGGGGCCGCTCGACTAAATGAGTCAATCCCCGCGGCTATATCACTCTTAGATACAAGCATTCGTCCTGAAATTTGGCATCAAACCGGCAAAGATAAAGATCAAGCAACGATTGAAAATTATTCGAGCGTTGGCGTGACAGCTAAGATATCGGCCTTTATATCAGATATGGCCGAGGCATATAGATGGGCCGACTTGGTGATTTGTCGTGCTGGCGCACTTACTATATCTGAATTGTGCGCGGCAGGTTTAGGCGCAATTCTTGTACCTTATCCCTCGGCTGTCGATGATCATCAAACCCTAAATGCCAAAGTTATGTCGGAATCGGGAGCGGCTTGGTTATTATCTCAATCAGACCTAGATGCGCAGACGCTCTCAGAAATATTACAACCTTTACTATTGAAACGAGAGCGTATCTTTATTCTATCTGAAGCGGCTCACAAGTTAGCACACGCAGATGCAACCGAACAGGTTGTAAGCGAGTGTAGGAGAGTGTGTTATGCCTAAGATTAAGAGCCCTACCTTGAAACATGCCGGAAGCATGATTAGTGATGTGCCTGAAATGAGGCGAATCTCCCAAATCCACTTTGTGGGAATAGGGGGGGCAGGAATGGGTGGAATAGCCGAAGTACTAGTCAATCAAGGATACAAGGTATCTGGTTCAGATATTTGTGAAAGCGCAATGACTCAGAGACTTGTCGGTCTAGGGGTTGATATTTATTTTGGACATAAAGAAAGTAACGTTGACCAGTCAGACGTTGTTGTTGTTTCTAGCGCCATTGATGATACAAACCCCGAAATTAAAGCAGCTAGAGCTAATCGTACACCTATCGTTCCTCGCGCGGAGATGCTTGCAGAAATTATGCGGTATCGACACGGAATTGCAATTGCGGGTACTCATGGAAAGACAACCACGACTAGTTTGATTTCATCTATTCTAGCTGAAGCAGGATTGGATCCGACCTACGTTATTGGTGGAAAACTTAATAGCGCTGGTACGAATGCTAGTTTAGGTGGGTCTCGGTATCTCGTAGCGGAGGCTGATGAAAGTGATGCTTCATTCTTGCACCTTACTCCCATGATTTCGGTTGTTACTAATATCGAAGCGGATCATATGCATACCTACGGCGGGGACTTTTCTCGCCTGAAGCAAACCTTTATCGATTTTTTACATAACCTTCCTTTTTATGGGGCGGCAGTAGTGTGTATTGACGACCCCGTCGTGAGGGAGTTAATACCCGCAATTTCGCGCTCAGTGCTCACTTACGGCGTGAGTGAAGATGCGGATTTTAGGGCGATAAACATAAAGCAGACTGGTTTGATTAATGAGTTTACCGTAACGCGTAATTCAGGCCTATCTAACATCGATATCTCTTTGAGAATGCCAGGGCATCACAATGTTCTGAATGCGCTTGCAGCAGTGGCAGTAGCGAGTGACGAAGGTGTAGACGACGATGCAATACAAAGAGCATTACATCAATTTCAAGGGGTTGGTCGTCGTTTTCAAATATATGGAACATACCAAACAGCGGTGCCTTCTAAAGACTCTGATCAATTCATGCTGGTGGATGATTATGGCCATCACCCAAGTGAAGTTGCCGCTACGTTGCAGGCTATAAAAGAGGGTTGGCCTGAAAAACGATTGGTCATGGTATTTCAGCCCCACCGTTACAGTCGTACCAGTGATTTATACGAAGACTTTGTGAATGTTTTGGCCAAGGTCGACGTACTTTTGTTGATGGAGGTCTATCCAGCGGGCGAAGACCCTATACCTGGCGCAGATAGCCGGTCTTTGTGTCGTAGTATTCGGCAACGTGGAGTATCAGAACCTATTTTTATTGACGGTGGGCAAGACGTCGAAACGGTGTTAACTAACCTCCAGCAAACGTTAAAAAATATTTTGAGAGATGACGATTTGTTATTAACGCAAGGCGCGGGGAACGTGGGACAAATTGCTCATAATCTAGCTGAGTATTATTCAGTAGGGGAGCAGGCATGAAGAACGTTAAGCGCTTCGGTCGTGTCGCCGTCATCATGGGTGGCTGTTCTGCTGAAAGAGAAGTTTCGCTGAAAAGTGGCCAAGCCGTTTTAGATGGATTACTTCGATCAGGTGTAGACGCGTTTGGTATTGACTTCAAAGATGATATTGGGCTTCTAACGTCTGGAGAACACTTTGATCGTGCGTTTTTGGCCTTACACGGTCGTGGAGGAGAGGACGGTACGATCCAAGGAGTGCTCGATACCTTGAACATTCCTTATACCGGAAGCGGTGTGATGGGGTCTGCTATCGCGATGGACAAAATGCGCACGAAATATATCTGGCAAGGAATGAATTTGCCAACCCCTAAATTTAGCTATGTTGAAGAGCTAAAAGTCGAACTACTTACCCAATTGGTTTCTCTCATGGGGTTTCCTTTAGCGGTAAAACCGTCTCGAGAGGGTTCTTCAATAGGCGTATTCAAAGTTAACAGCATGACACAACTCGAGGCCGCAGTAGGTTCTGCTTTGGAGATGGATGAGCAAGTACTCTTAGAGCAATGGGTCGAAGGACAAGAGTACACAGTCAGCTTGCTAAACGGAAAATCGCTACCTGTAATCGGTTTAAAAACAGATCACGCGTTTTACGACTACGAGGCGAAATATGAGTCAGGTACGACACAGTATCTAATGCCTAGCGGACTTTCAGATGAAGAAGAGACAAGTTTGGGAAACCTCGCAGAGCAAGCATTCTCAGCATTAGGTTGTTCTGGTTGGGGGCGGGTTGATGTGATGAGAGATAGTAGGGGGCGATTTTGGTTGCTCGAAGTTAATACTATTCCAGGAATGACAAGCCATAGTTTGGTGCCAATGTCGGCAAAGGCCGCAGGATTGAGTTTTGAAGAATTATTAATATTGATTATGGAACAAACGGTATTAAACGACTAACACGAACTTGTTTACGAATAAGCAATAACAAATGAGCAGCGACGGAGCAATGGATGAGTCACGAAGCAATGGTTAGATCAGTCAGTCAGCGTGTAAATACCGCACATGAAGACCATCTTTATCGTGCCGAAACAGTGCAGCTACTGAAGCGTATTGTGTTGGTTGTTTTCATATTCTCACTATTGCTATTTTTGGTATCTAAAAAAGAGCATCTAGTGCAAGTAGTGGATCACCCCATATCAAAAATCAAGATCACGGGTGAATTTAAGTCGTTGAAAAACGAGCATATTCAAAACGCGCTCGCTGGTGTGGTGGGTGGTGGGTTCATGATGACGGACTTGAATAACATTAAAATTAAGGCCGAGCAGTTACCTTGGGTTCGTCATGCAACGGTTAGCAGACTTTGGCCTGGAGAGATTGAGCTAGTCATTCAGGAGCAAGTTCCGGTTAGTTACTGGAATGGCGACAGTTTACTGAATGCGGAAGGAGACGTGTTTACACCCGAATTTTTAGAGGTGACTCAAGTGCTACCGACACTCATAGGTCTCGAAGAAAAGCATACTAATCAACGAGTAGATATGTTGAAAACACTAACGCTTCTAGAAAATGCGATGAAACGTTATGAGGTTGGTGTATCTATTCTTGAACTTAAGCCACGCGGTGTATGGCTAATGACCTTGGATAATGGCATTGCTGTCGAGTTGGGTGGAATTGAGCTACATAAAGAGTTTGAGAAAAATCAGCTGTCGGCAAGATTAGAAAGGGTAGGAAAGATCTTTTCAAACAGTCAGCGCATCGATATCGATGCAATCGATCGAATTGATGCGCGCTACCCAAACGGGGTGGCAATTAAGTGGAAAAAAATGGCAATGGTGGCCGATACAAGCGTCCATAGATAAACGTTATGTACACACCTTGAATGAAAGAAAAGTAACTTGGGAAAACCAGAATGGCTGGCTCAATAGAAAATGAATTTACAGTGGGACTGGATATCGGCACCTCAAAAGTCGTTGCTATCGTTGGTAAACAGACTAACGACGGGCAGATTGAGATTGTGGGAATCGGATCTCACCCTTCTCGGGGTTTAAAGCGAGGAGTGGTTGTAAATATCGAAGTAACGGTTAACGCAATCCAGCGGGCTATAGAAGAGGCAGAGCTAATGGCTGGGTGCCAAATTCATTCTGTTTATGCGGGTATTGCGGGAAGCCATATACGGAGTATGAATTCGCACGGAATTGTCGCCGTCAGGGAGCGAGAAGTGGCCCAGGCAGATATAGACAGAGTGATAGATGCGGCTCAGGCGGTTGCTATACCTGCAGACCAAAAAGTGCTTCATATTTTGCCTCAAGAATATGTGATTGATAGTCAGGAAGGCATCAAAGAACCTCTAGGTATGTCTGGGGTTAGACTCGAAGCCAAAGTACACCTGGTAACTTGTGCAGTTAATGCTGCTCAGAATATTGAGAAATGTGTACAAAAATGTGACTTGGAAGTAGATGACATTATTTTGGAGCAACTTGCTTCCAGTTACTCGGTGTTGACTGACGATGAAAAGGAGCTTGGTGTTTGTGTTGTTGATATCGGTGGCGGTACGACTGATATCGCTATATTCACCGGAGGTGCAATTCGACATACCGCAGTGATTCCGATCGCGGGAGACCAGGTAACGAATGATATCGCAATGGCATTGAGAACGCCGACGCAGAATGCCGAAGAAATAAAGATCAAGTATGCCTGCGCGCTCACCCAATTAGCTGGTGCCGAAGAAACTATTAAAGTGCCAAGTGTAGGAGACCGGCCGCCAAGAGACCTTTCTCGACAAGCACTGGCAGAGGTGGTCGAGCCTCGATACGAAGAACTATTCACATTAATTCAATCCGAATTGAGACGAAGCGGCTTCGAAGAAGTCATCGCCGCTGGTGTTGTGCTAACTGGAGGTACTTCAAAAATGGAAGGCGTAGTCGACTTAGCAGAAGAAATCTTTCATATGCCAGTTCGCCTCGCTTCGCCGCAAGGCGTATCAGGGCTGGCAGATGTAGTGAATAACCCCATGTACGCAACAGGCGTAGGGTTATTAATGTACGGACTGAAGCAACAGTCAATGGGCGCTGAACCGATGGTAAGGTCCGATGGAAGTGAAGGAATAATGGATAAAATAAAAACATGGTTTACCGGTAATTTTTAGATCATTAATAATAAAGAAATTTAAAACTCTAAATAGCAGAAATTAGCAGATTGACATAAAAAATTAGGAGAAGGGTGATGTTTGAACTCGTAGAAAATGTTTCACAAAACGCAGTGATCAAAGTGGTTGGAGTTGGCGGAGGTGGCGGTAATGCCGTTCGTCATATGTTAACTGGTGACGTGGAGGGTGTTGAGTTTATTTGCGCTAATACCGACTCGCAAGCTTTAAAAGATTTAGAGAATAAATCTGTAATTCAATTAGGTAGCACTATCACCAAAGGGCTTGGCGCGGGCGCCAATCCTGAAATTGGTAGACAAGCCGCGTTAGAGGACCGTGAAAGAATTGCTGAAACTCTTAAGGGTGCAGACATGGTTTTTATTACTGCTGGAATGGGTGGCGGTACTGGAACTGGTGGTGCACCAATAGTGGCAGAAGTTGCTCGAGAGCTGGGTATATTAACCGTTGCTGTTGTCACCAAGCCTTTTCCTTTTGAAGGTGGAAAGCGAATGAAGATCGCCAATGCCGGACTTTCGGAGCTGGCTGAGAATGTCGACTCGTTGATTACCATTCCTAATGAGAAATTACTGTCAGTTCTTGGTAAAGATACTACGCTGCTAGATGCATTTGGTGCAGCGAATGATGTTTTGCAAGGCGCAGTTCAAGGGATTGCTGATTTGATCATCCGACCGGGAATGATCAACGTCGATTTCGCCGACGTAAAGACGGTCATGTCCGAAATGGGAATGGCGATGATGGGAACGGGTACGGCCACGGGAGAGGATCGAGCTAAAGAAGCCGCTGAGGCTGCTATTCGTAGTCCTTTGTTAGAGGATATAAACCTTCAAGGTGCGCGAGGCATATTGGTTAATATTACAGCGGGTGTTGATCTGAACTTGGGGGAATTTTCAGAAGTCGGGAACATTGTCGAGGAGTTCGCATCTGATTCTGCAACAGTTGTTGTCGGCACAGTTATTGACCCTGAAATGACGGATGAATTGAAAGTGACAGTAGTGGCAACAGGGTTGGCAACATCAGCAGACAAACCTGTAAAAGTGATTGACAATACGCCGAAAATGGCAGATGGGACCACAGATTATCATCAGCTTGATCGCCCCGCTGTTAGTCGTCGAAGACCATCTGTAGACAGAGTAGGAAGCGCCGCTATTGATACGAAATCTGCCGATGCTCAGCCCAGTGTCGACTATTTGGATATACCGGCATTTTTGCGTCGACAAGCCGATTAACCCTAAGGTATGTGAAGTATTACTGCCAATAAGAAGCTGTTTAGATTACGGCTAGATGAACTGTTTGTAGGAATAGTTGGGTATTTCGGCGCATTCTGGTACTATGCGCCTGTTTTTTGACCAATATCGCTAGTTAAGAGGGTTGACAGAATCAAATATGATTAAACAACGTACGTTAAAGAATACCATTCGTGCCACAGGCGTAGGCCTACATTCAGGCAAAAAAGTATATTTGACTTTAAAGCCTGCTCCTATCGATTCTGGTATTGTGTTTTGCCGAACAGACTTGACGCCATCGGTAGAGATCGAAGCGCGGGCTGAAAACGTGGGTGAAACATTACTCTCTACTACTTTGGTTAAGTCAGGTGTCAAAGTGGCCACAGTCGAGCATCTATTGTCTGCAATGGCAGGTCTCGGAATTGATAATTGTCGCGTTGAATTAAGTGAAGAAGAAGTGCCTATAATGGACGGCAGTTCTGGTCCGTTCGTATTTCTGATTCAGTCTGCAGGAATTGAAGAACAAAACGCGGCCAAGAAATTCATCAAAATTATGCGTGAAGTCACGATAGAAGAAGATGGGAAAAAGGCGACTTTCCTTCCATTTAACGGCTTTAAAGTAGGCTTTTCTATCGACTTTGATCACCCTGTATTTAATAGTGGTACTCAAGACGCATCTATCGACTTCTCAAGTACCTCTTTTGTAAAAGAAGTTAGTCGAGCGAGAACATTTGGCTTTATGAGAGACTTCGAAAGGCTACAGGCGATGAATTTGGCTAAGGGCGGTAGTTTCGATAACGCAATTGTAGTTGATGATTACAAGGTGTTGAACGAAGACGGCCTCCGTTACGAAGATGAGTTTGTAAAACACAAAATATTGGACGCTATCGGCGATCTGTATTTGCTTGGTAACAGCCTAGTGGGTGAGTTCAAAGGCTATAAGTCTGGGCATGATCTAAATAATAAGTTGCTACGAAAGTTAATCCAGCAAACCGACGCATGGCAAGTAACCACTTTTGAAGACGCGAGCTCTGCACCTATTTCTTATATGAAACCTGTGTTGGCTGCCTAGTTTCCAAAATTGGTATTGTTCGCTTGGCACCGGGGCTATTGGTGCTAATGCGAATTTTTCTGGTTTGAGTGATCAGCCAGGCGGTTTAGAATATTCCTTAATTTTATGTCATCAGTATGTTCAGCTTCTTCATGTAGAATCTGGGCATTTTTTTTGCTTATTTTATTCTTAGTCTGTGTTGTAGGCGCGTCGGCTATTCGACCGTTGTTGTCTGATGAATTAGGTTTAAGGTTTTGAATAAACTGCCTTGGTCTAACTTTAATTTTAATGTTTTGGATTTTTTGAGGAGCAATTCGGATATTGATTTGATTGATGACCTGGGCTTTATTGCATTGAAATCGCGTCATTAGAGCAGCAGAGGGGCAGGTAAGTGTTAATATTTGATCTGAAATACCATTAACTTCGAACTTACCTACGAACAAACTTGCAACAGAGTTATCAAATATTTCTGTTAAAGTGTTTCTTTTTGAAGCTTGTTTAAGAAGCAGTCTTAGTCCGTGAGATTTCTTGGTGAGCCGTTGCAGGCCTATATTGGGTGAGAATGGTGTCTGTTTAGTTTGACGCATATGTTTACTATCGAAAAGGTGTGTTGTGGAATTATCGGTTTAAGGCAACCATACTTGCAACACTATAGCAGAATCGGCAAACCTATTTTTCCGATGTTGAAGTAATTATCAGTAGGGTTTTGGCTAAAGTCAGATTTAATATATGAACATAATATTAGTAGGTAGAAACCACAGTAAATCCAAAACTA
>ENA-OSET01002332-OSET01002332.1-sediment-metagenome-genome-assembly--contig:-NODE-2332-length-18483-cov-10.598175_pt1 | contig 18483 bp, 19 predicted proteins | sample MGYA00237882_ERZ534229 | MGnify/ENA primary metagenome ERZ534229 (study PRJEB26408, sample SAMN06266212) | sediment metagenome | isolation source: Hudson Canyon methane seep mesocosm | place... | reverse complement strand
GCTTGAGCCATTACTTCTTCAGCAAAGTTATCTTCTTTCTTCTCGATACCTTCACCCACTTCAAAGAACTCAAATGCATCAACTGTCGCATTTGCTTGATTAACTAATTTTTCAACAGTTACATCAGGATCCTTAACGAATGCTTGACCTAACAAGCTAATTTCATTAACAAACTTCTTCATGCGGCCTTCAACCATTTTCTCAATAATAGCTTCAGGTTTTCCGCTATCTTTCGCTTGAGTTGCTACGATATCACGCTCTTTGTCCAATAGTTCAGCTGGAAGATCTGCACCAGAAACCGCTTGTGGACGACTCGCAGCAACATGCATCGCGATATCTTTCGCTAATGCTACATCACCACCAGTTAATTTCACCATCGTACCAATACGATCACCATGACGGTATGAACCAATCACACCATCATCTGTAGACATCAATGAGAAACGACGAACTTGAATGTTCTCACCGATTTTAGCGACCAAAGCTTGACGTACAGTTTCTACACTTTCACCAGCGTCATTCAATGCAATTTCATTCAAGGCATCTAAGTCCGCAGGTTGAGCTTCCAACACTTTTGCTGATAGTTGATTAACAAAGTCGATAAAGTCATCTGCTTTAGCAACAAAGTCAGTTTCAGAGTTGATTTCTAACATCACTGCTTGTTTACCGTCAGCACTTGTTTCGATTGCAATCAAACCTTCTGCAGTTACTCGATCTGATTTTTTATCCGCTTTTGCTAAACCGGATTTACGCATCGCTTCAACTGCTGCATCGATATCGCCATTGGCTTCAACTAATGCTTTTTTACATTCCATCATGCCTGAGCCAGTGCGTTCACGTAGCTCTTTTACTAATGCTGCTGTAATTGCCATTTTTCTACCCTTCATTCATTTTAGCTATGACGGCCTTTGAGATAAATCTCTAGACCACATATACAACACAGGCCCGCTTAGACAGCGAGCCTGCTTGTTAATTTCTTAATTGGCTGAATTACTCAGCAGCAGCTTCTGTGCTTTCTGCAGCAACTTCAACCAATTCTTCATTTGCATCACCAGTAGCAACTGACGCACGACCTTCAAGTACGGCTTCAGCCATGCTTGATGTATAAAGTTTAATCGCACGCATAGAGTCATCATTACCTGGAATCACATAATCAACACCATCTGGATTACTATTAGAATCCACTACAGCGATAACTGGAATACCTAAGTTATTTGCTTCTTTAATAGCGATACGTTCATGATCAACGTCGATAACAAATAATGCATCAGGTAGGCCACCCATTTTCTTGATACCACCGATGCTTTTCTCTAATTTTTCTTGCTCACGAGTCAAGTTCAAAATTTCTTTCTTTTTCAAACCTTCTAATTTGCCTTCATCCATCATAGTTTGGATTGCATCCAAACGTTTGATTGATTGGCGAACAGTTTGATAGTTCGTCAACATACCACCTAACCAACGACGGTTAACGTAAGGCATGCCTGCACGTTCTGCATCATCACGAATAGGATCTTGTGCAGCACGTTTAGTACCAACGAATAAGATACGACCTTTTTTAGACGCTAGTTTACCAACGAAATTCAATGCATCATTGAACATAGGTAAGCTATGCTCTAAGTTCATGATATGAATATTGTTACGTTTACCAAAAATAAACGGACCCATTTTTGGGTTCCAGTAACGAGTTTGGTGACCAAAGTGAACGCCTGCTTCTAGCATTTGGCGCATTGTTGTTTTTGCCATTGTAATAAAACCTTATATAAAAAAGTTGGGGTTAAACCTCCACACACCCCAAGTATCGACCAGACAGACGCATCTGCTGGCACCCCGAAACTCGTGTCGGTGCATGTGTGATTTTGCCTTTAAATAGGCGCGCATATTATTCCATAGTTTGACTATAAAAACAATGTTACTTCGCGGATAAAGTAGCGCCTACAGGAAATGGTGCACTCGCTATTTGAAGGGGAATTTATCCCCGAACGGGCTGTAATTGAATTAATTGTTCTTACCCTATATACATCATTCATCTTCATAATCGACGCTTAAGCCATGGCCACATTTTTCTGCTTAATAACTGGTTGTTTGCCTCATTTTACGGCAAACTATGGCATTAGCTTAATTTAACCATCTCAAATAGGAAGATTGTCTCCATGGCCGTTAGCATAAAAACAGCAGATGAAATTGACAAAATGCGTGTTGCAGGTCGCCTAGCAGCCGAAGTTCTGACCATGATTACACCTCATGTTCAAGCCGGCATAACAACAGATGAGTTAGACCAAATATGTCATAACTATATTGTTGATGAGCAAGATGCGATTCCCGCACCGCTTAATTATCATGGTTTTCCAAAATCAATTTGCACCTCAGTCAATCATGTTATTTGCCATGGTATTCCAGGTACAAAAAAACTCAAAGATGGCGACATCATCAATATTGATATTACGGTCATTAAAGACGGTTACCACGGTGATACCAGCATGATGTTTCATGTCGGTAAAACATCCATCATTGCTCAACGTCTAAGTGCTAATGCGCGTGAAGCGATGTTAATTGGGATAGCTTTGGTTAAACCAGGCACTACTTTAGGTGATATTGGTCATGCCATCCAAAAACATGCTGAAGCACAAAACTTCTCTATTGTGCGTGAATATTGTGGTCATGGTATTGGCAAAGTATTTCACGAAGATCCTCAAGTGCTTCATTATGGCGAAGCTGGTACCGGTTTAGTATTAGAAGCAGGCATGACCTTTACCATTGAACCGATGGTCAATGCTGGCAAACGTCATATCAAACAATTACCCGATAAATGGACTGTGGTCACGAAAGACCGCTCTCTTTCAGCACAGTGGGAACACACGCTCCTTGTGACTGAGGATGGCTGCGAAATTTTAACACTGCGTGAAGATGAAGTCGTTTAGGGTTAAATAATGGACCCGTCATTAAAGTCTTTATGGTCAATAAGTGATAATCAACAAGCTGATTCAACGGCTAATATTAGCTTTTATCGAAACGCCCTTAAACAAGGCCAAGCTTACCTCGTAGCGCAGTTTGAACAGCAAGCTGACATCGTCACCTTAGTTCACCAGCGTTCACACTTTGTTGATCAAGTATTGCAGCAGTTATGGCAGCAACATCTTCCCGCAAACACTCCTATTAGTCTGCTTGCTGTAGGCGGCTATGGCCGTGGTGAACTACACCCTTTTTCAGATATTGATTTACTCATTATTTTAGATGAGTCAGTATCGGAACAGCCGCCAGCTGCCTTGTCTGAATTCCTCACCCTATTGTGGGATATTGGCCTTGAAATTGGGCATAGTGTGCGTACGATTAAAGAATGTCGTCAGCAAGCAGAGTCTGATATCACCATTGCAACCAACTTGCTCGAAACACGTTTATTATGTGGTGATAGCGCTTTATTTGTAGCCCTACAACAACTCACGGTGAGTCATAAAACATGGGATACCCGCCGTTTTTATCAGCAAAAACGCCAAGAACAACAACAGCGTCATTTAAAATATAACGATACGGCTAATAATCTCGAACCTAATATTAAAGAATCACCTGGTGGTTTACGTGATTTGCAAATCATCAATTGGGTTGCCCAACAACATTTTGATGTACAAGACTTTAAAGGGCTCAATGAAAAAGGCTTTTTATCAAATAGTGAATATGCCGGTTTAGAGGCTGCACAACACTTTTTATGGCGGGTTCGTTTTGCACTCCATATCCAAGCCAAACGTAAAGAAGAAAAGCTGATGATTGATCATCAGCGAGAATTGGCTATGAAGCTGGGTTATCAAGAAACTAAAAACCGTCTTGCCGTCGAAGTATTCATGAAAGAGTACTATTTGTGTGCACGCTCAGTCGCTCAAATGAATGAGTTACTACTACAGCTATTTGAAGAAAATATTATTCTTGCCGATGAAGAAAATGATATTACCCCCATCAATAGACGCTTTCAAATACATAATGGTTATTTAGAAACCATTAACTCAGGTATTTTTGCCTTTTATCCCCACGCCATGCTGGAACTGTTCTTAATTTTACAACAGCATCCAGAGATAAAAGGTGTGCGTGCCGACACTATTCGTCAAGTGTATGCCCATATCCACTTAATCGATAAACATTTTCGGGCTGATATTAAAAACCGCAGTTTATTTATGGAGATCATTCGCCAGCCTATCGGGCTTACTCATGAATTTAGGCGAATGAATCAATATGGTGTATTGGGTGCTTACTTGCCCGAATTTGGTCAGATTGTCGGTCAAATGCAACATGATCTATTCCATATTTATACCGTTGATGAACACACGCTTTTCCTAGTAAGAAATCTACGCCGTTTTTCATGTGATGAATATAAAGATGAGTTTCCACTCTGCTCTAGGGTGTATTACGAACTGCCTAAAACAGAGTTATTGTTTATTGCCGGTTTATATCACGACATAGCCAAAGGTCGTGGCGGTGATCACAGTATATTAGGGGTCGTTGATGCAACGGCTTTTTGTAAACACCATAATCTAAGTGAATTTGATACGAAAACGGTTACCTTCCTTGTCCGCCAACATCTCACCATGTCAGCAACGGCACAAAAATTTGATATTAATGATCCCGATGTCATTAAAGCGTTTGCTGCAAAAGTAAAAACGGTCGACCGCCTCAATTATTTATATTTATTAACGGTAGCCGATATTCGAGCAACCAATAATAATTTATGGAATGGTTGGCGTGATTCACTACTGCGCCAACTCTATAATGCCACTAGACACTGGTTAGAAGATTATTATAAAACAGCAAGAAGCACCGCTGAAAAAACCCAGCAAAGAAAAACTCAAGCGCTGCACCAGCTGACTTTCCAATCGTGGTCTGAAACCCAAGTCAGTGATTTATTTCACAGCTACGATGATGATTACTTTCTGCGCCATACTACCAATCAAATTGTTTGGCAGACCAGTTCTCGTCTACAATATGCCAAACAATCAACACTGATAAACTCAAGACGGCATGATGATGAAGATACCTTAGAGATCTTTATTTTCAGCCCAGATAGACCGCGTATTTTTGCCGCAACCACCGCGTGTTTAGAACAACTTCAGCTGAATATTCTAGATGCCAAAATAACGAGTACAACTGATGGCAATACACTCAATACCTATATTGTTAATGGCCCCACCCAAGATCAAGATTTGATCATTGCCAAACTACAACAACAGCTCAAAAACCTCGATGAGCTGAAACAGTATTGCCCTATTCTCACCCCGAGAAAAATGAAGTTATTTGAAACAGAAGCCACTATTAACTTTCAAACAAATGAGCAAAAAACGCATACAATTGTTGAGTTAAGTACCCATGATCGTCCCGGTTTACTGTCCGCTGTTGCACAAGTATTTTTACAATGTAATATTCAGCTCATTAATGCCAAACTACAGACATTAGGCGATCAAGTTGAAGATATATTCTTTATTTCAAAAAACGATGGTCAGCCATTAGATGAGACTGAACAACAGCAATTATCACAGGTACTGATTGAAGAACTAAGCCACTAGCACTTTAATAGTTTAAGCGTTTTCTATTCGATTATAATGGTCTTCAACACGGACAATATCATCTTCGCCTAGGTAATGGCCTGTTTGCACTTCAATAATCACCAAGGGCAGACGACCTGGATTATGCAAGCGATGTAAAGTGCCAATAGGGATATGTACAGAATCATTCTCGACCAGTACTAATAACTCATCCCCTAAAGTTACTTCAGCGGTGCCTGTCACCACAACCCAATGTTCGGCGCGATGATGATGTTTTTGCAGTGATAAAGAGCCACCAGGATTCACTGTAATTCGTTTTACCTGAAAGTTTTCATCTTTATCAATGCCATCATAATGGCCCCAAGGACGGTAACAGACACGATGATTATCGGTTTCATCGCGACCATCTTCACCTAAGCGGGTGACAATGGCTTTAATATTTTGAGCCCTGTCTTTATCAGCAATCATCACTGCATCAGCGGTTTCGACAACGACAATATTTTCCAAACCTAAAACAGAGACCAGTCTATGTTCACTGTGAATATAGGCATCTTTCACCCCATCCGTATAAACATCACCGCGTAACACATTACCATCATCGTCCTGATCGCACGCTTGCCATAAAGAAGACCAAGTACCAACATCCGTCCAGCCTGCATCAAGCGGCACCACAACGGCTTTGTGGGTATGCTCCATCACCGCATAATCAATCGAGTCTGAGGGGCATTGTTCGAATGCATCATTATCAACACGAATAAAATCCATATCCTGCTTTGCTAATGATAACGCCTGTTTACACGCCGTTAAGATATCAGGAGAAAAAGCTTCCAGTTCTTGTAGTAGTGTTGATGCTTTAAACATAAACATACCGCTATTCCAAAAATAATTTCCTGATGACACATAGTTTTGTGCAGTGGCAAGATCGGGTTTTTCTACAAAGGCGACAACCGCACTAATTTCATCTTTATGTTCGGCTTCAATATACCCATAACCGGTATTAGCATCTGTTGGTACAATCCCAAAGGTGACCATTTCACCTGCATTAGCTCGGTCTCGAGCTGAGTTTAAAGCCTGATGGAATTTGTCTTGATCAAGAATGACATGATCTGCCGCTAATACCAGTAACAAAGGGTCGTCATCAGCACTGCTGCTTTCTATTGCTTGCAAGGCCGCTAGCGCGAGTGCCGGCGCTGTATTTCTAGCACAAGGTTCTAATAAAATAGTCGCTTGTTCACTATTAATTTCATGTAACTGTTCAGCCACCATAAAGCGATGTGATTTATTACTGACAATAATAGGAGCAGCAATATCTTCAACATCATTTAAGCGTAATAATGTTTCTTGAAATAAGGTGTTTTCACCATGAAGACTGAGAAACTGTTTTGGTTTATTTTTTCTTGATAGAGGCCATAAACGTGTACCGCTACCTCCCGACATGATGACTGGGATCATAAATTTTCTCTCTTAAATATAAACTGATGGAATGTCAAAACGACTTATCCGTCCTTCCTGCTATTATTTATTGTTTGATATTGATGCACATCATAACATCTGTTAATTAAGATCCATCAGATAATAATGCTAGTATTTCATCCGTCTTAACCATCATTAAGCTTTTATCAGCACGCGATTCAACATTCAGTCTTACCAAAGGCTCAGTATTCGATGTACGTAAATTAAAACGCCACTGATCAAATTCCATGCTAACGCCATCTGTTTCATCAATGACCTTAACAGAATCCATATAAAAAGCTTTCACCTTATCAATCATCTTTTTAGGATCAGCTAGGGTACGGTTAATCTCACCTGACGATGGAAAAGCTTCAATTCGATGCTCAACTAATTGTGAAATTGTTAGTGAACCGGTGCTTAATAACTCAGCCACTAATAACCATGGAATCATGCCACTATCACAGTAAGCAAAGTCTCTGAAATAGTGATGTGCACTCATTTCACCACCGTAAATAGCATTTTCCTTACGCATTCTTTCTTTAATAAAGGCGTGCCCCGTTTTGCTTTGCACAGCAATACCACCGGCCTGTTCAACAACATCAATTGTATTCCAGGTTAAGCGAGGATCATGAATGATTTTTTCACCACTATGGCTGGCAAGAAAGGCTTTGGCTAATAAACCAACGATATAATAGCCTTCGATAAATTCACCGTGTTCATCAAACAAAAAGCAGCGGTCAAAATCACCATCCCAAGCAATACCCATATCGGCATTATGTTCAATAACGGCCTGACTAGTGGCTGCACGGTTTTCTAACAATAAAGGATTAGGAATACCATTTGGAAACGTACCATCGGCTTCGTGATGGATTTTAATAAATTCAATAGGCACATTTTTAGTAATAAATTGACGTTCAATCTCATCAATCACATGACCAGCCGCACCATTACCTGCATTGACTACCAAACGTAATGGCGTGACTTTCTCAACATTTAAATAGCTTAATAAATGGGTTACATAATCAGTCAGAATAGAGTGTTGAGTTAATGTACCGCGTGTTGTAACGTCAGCAAAATCATTGTCTTCCACTAACTGCTCAATCTTTCTTAAGCCGGTGTCACCACTAATCGGCCGAGCACCTTTGCCAACCAATTTCATACCATTAAAATCAATTGGGTTATGGCTAGCAGTCACTTCTATGCCACCATCCACATCAAGGTGAAAGGAGGCAAAATAAATCTCTTCAGTACCAGTCATGCCGAGGTCAATCACATCTACACCAGAATCCAATAGACCGTTGGCAAGTGCCATTTTCAAACTATCACTGGTCAAACGGATATCACCACCGACAACAACACGTTTAGGCTGCATAAATTCAGCAAAAGCACGCCCCGTCCGATAGGCAATATCTTCATTAAGTTCATCACCTAAACGACCACGAATATCATATGCTTTAAAACATGCCAAACTCATTAACTCTTCCTCTTATAATTGTTATTTTCGATCACGCTAAAACCCATAAAGCATCTGACGGCTGATAGGTCAGCTCAGCTAATAATGGAGCAACTTGGCTTTGATTCTCGGCAGAATCAGAAAAGCTAAGCAATACCTTGGCATAACTTTCACCACCATCCAAACCAGCTAACCAGAAAGCAACCCCACCCGCCTCACCTTCTCGGCCAAGGACATTTTGATACAAGGTTGCAATATAATCTTCATTTGAATTAATTGAAAATGTACTGGCAAATTCAACAGAATCAACAAAATTTTGAGCAATATCGACAAAACTGCTGCCTTGAATATAATCATTAACCCAGAAGTTTAGGCCACCAATATCCGGCTCACGATTTAAGCCTGCCTGATACAGACTCAGTACTCGCCCAACCGACTCTTCATCGACAATTGTAGCAGGCAAACTTTCACTTAATAAACTGACAATTCCATCATTAAACTGAATTGCTTCAACAGAGTGTAATGAATCAACACCTTGCGCAGAACTAACATCAATGCCAAAATCAGTGAAGGTAATGGTTGCAGCGGCATAGTTAGAATCAAGTATTAAAATATCACCACCTGCACCACCATCTATAATATCGTCACCTAAGCCAGCAGTGAAACTATTATCCGCCGAGTTCCCTTCCAGCGTATCGGCAAAATCACTACCAATCACCGCTTCAATCACCACATCGTAAGCAATAGCAATATTATCTGTTGCCCGAGTAGCTACATTGTCTAAATAACCGACTGAAGTATAACTACCCTCTTCTAATGACATCGAAATAGCGTGACTTTGATTACTAAAATCGAACGTATCATAGCCATCCGCATCCCAAATAGTGAGCATTTCACCGTTGCTATCAAACTGGTAAGTATTATCACCGGTGTTATACGTCGTATTAGCCCCATAGATATGTTGTATCGCGGTAATATCTAATAACATAGGTGTACTTGGATAACTGCCATAAAAACTATCAGCATGGTCGTTATAGGACATAATAGAATATTGGGTAGAATCAAAGTCTGTAGCCATAATCACCCGACCATCATGAGGATGGGTAAGACCAATCGCATGACCAATCTCATGTATTAAGGTGAGAAAGTTAAAACTACCAGGACCATCGGCATAATTATAATTATTTAACCAAGTATCACCTGATGCATCAGACGCCTCTGTACCATTAAAAAACAGTGGCGAAGGCAAATAAGCCCAAGCAACAGTAGAACCATCATCATCGATAATATCACTATGACTGACACGAATATCACCCATCGTCGAGCCACTATCAGCCACTTTAGTAAAACTAATATTAGCTACAGACTCCCACAAATCAAAGGCTAAATTGACTTGCTGCTGTTCACTGCTAGTAAGTGCTGAAAATGAATTGATTTCACTGCCATATAAATCAGGCCATGTGGTATCACCACCAGATGGAAAACTATACGTTATTTGAGTCGGGCCGCTGCCTGAACCCCAGCCGTAGTCATCAAGCAAACCACTGATCAGTGTGTCATTATGAGGAAGGTTAATAGCAAAGACATTGGCCATATTATGCAACCATAGTTAAGTGTAAAGTTGGCTCAGTATAAGTTATTTTGTACTGAACTTCTGTTGTATTTCTGTAGGCAGCTGTGACTAGCATCACATAAATAATTTTCAGGATAATTAGCGATACCTTGAGGATCTTGTCTGACGTATATAATCTGGTGAGCAATAACATTACAGGCATTGCTTTTGTAAGCGTGTATTTCGACATACAAATAACATACAGCACATAAACAAAAACCCTCAATTCAATAAAAAATGAAGGTTATTTATCTATATCAAGCCAGCACTAATCTTTAGCAGGTAAATCAGACCCATTAGGCATCGCTTTAGTGAATAGTCGACGTAGCCTGTATGCACTTCAGACGCTACTGGGACACCATAATATTTCAGTAACACAGCGTTATGCGCACTTAAGCAACGAAAGTTTAATGGCTGCTGCAGGTTGTGTTGGTTCTCTAGTGCCTAAGATTAGTATGAAGGTGTTGCCTGTCGGAAATGATTTAGCATTGGCTAGTTGATATTAATTATTGATACCACAATGTAATTACTTTTTAATTACATAAAAATAAGAAATAGGATCTAGCTAATGACGCATTTAATAAAAATTGGTAATTCACAAGGCATACGTATTCCAAAACCATTTATTGAACAAGCACACTTATATGGTAGCGAGTTAAAGTTAGAAGTCACTAAGCATGGCTTATTGATTGCGCCTATAAAAGCACCAAGACAAGGGTGGAAAGAATCTATTCAAACAATGCTATCGTCTCATGGTACTGAAGAGGCTAACCATGAATGGTTGGATGCTGACTTAACTGATGACAGTGATTTGGAGTGGTAATGACTGCTACAGCCCATTTTGAAATATGGTTAGTTGAACTTACCCCAACAAAAGGTCGGGAGATAAATAAAACTCGTCCATGCGTCATTATTTCACCAAATGAAATGTCAGCGCTATCCACAATCCTCGTTGCGCCAATGACTACAAAAGGTCTTGAATTTCCATGCCGGATTTCGTGTTTGTTTAAGGGTAAGTCAGGTTTAATTCTATTAGATCAAATTCGTTCAGTAGATAAATCACGTTTAGTCAAAAAGCTCGGTTCACTTGATGATACAACTCAAATAACAGTGTGTGACACATTACAGGAAATGTTTGAATATTAAAGCACGATCTTGTACTGGCCTCTTAAAGGCTTTATCAATGTAGAATCCTGTATAGGCATATCCAATTCAGAAATATCAATGCCAGCAGATAATCCCCCTTTAACCATTACATTCCATGATAGGAAAAGATGCCCCTCTAGGACTAATTGAATAACGTCATGAACAGTCCAATCTTCAGCTAGAATTTTAGATAATTCTTTTGCCGCATCATCAAGCAAAAACCACTCTTTAAGTTTAGGTAATCTGTTCATATATAAATCTCAGTATCGTTCAAAAGAGCAAAAACCAACCACCGAACTTAGACAGGTTATCGAACAAAACATTAGTTTGTTATGCTAAGGGTATCTATATTATCACTATGATCTAAATGACATTGACTAAGGTCATAGCTACTTTACAGGTTTAACCAATATGTTGGACTTGTACCAAAGTATTTAGCCAATCTTAAAGCTGTGTCAGATGTTACTGCACGCCTTTCTTTTAGAATATCACCCACCCTAGTCGCAGGCCTTTTGCCAAGCGATCAAGCGTGTCGCCGTACTCGATATAGAATTAATCCATCCCTGGCTTAATTCAACTCCGTTCGACGATGCACCAGACGCCCTCGTCACCTCGCTATCGCATCGATCCATGTAGTGCGGCGAAGGGGTAGTGTTTATATCTTCAAGCAGTTCTTGCAAAAAGGTGCCTGGATGAAATGGATTATTTATCATAACTTACACTCAATAGTGATAGCGACACTGCACAAGAATAATATTATCGTCCATGACCTTATAGACGATTCTATGTTCTCGGTTTATTCGTCTAGACCAGTAACCTGTCCAGTTATGTCTCAATGATTCTGGATCGCCTATCCCTTCAAAAGGATCACGCATAATATCTTTAATCAATAAGTTAATACGCTTGAGTATTTTCTTATCAGTTTGTTGCCAATAGATGTAATCATCCCATGCGTGATCAGCCCATGACAATATCACCCTTCAATGAGCTCATGAGCTTGTGCTCGGCCTGCTTCAACTTGTTTGATTGCTTCATTCAGCCTATCTGCATTTTGGGGGCTAGCCATCAGATATGATGTCTCTTCATAAGATTCATAATCTTCCAAGCTAATGACAACTGCTGGCTTGCCATTTTGCCGAGTAATCATGACAGGTTTATGGTTATCATTAACCCTATCTAAAGTGCTGGCCAACTGACTTCGAAAAGCAGAGTAACTCATCGTATCCATTGTGAAATTCCTAATAATATTATGAATAACACTCATTATACTTGTACGTATTTCTGTACGCAATGAAATTTTTCATTCTATATCTGCGATTGGCCAAAGATTTCACCCATAACCCGCTCCGCTAATGCTGACTTATGCTGGGTACTCAAGTGAGCATAGCGTTTAGGTAGACAGTGATTAATGTCCTGATGAGGCTGTATATTCATGGTTTATTTGCTATTCTCAAACCCCACATAAACAAAAACCCTCAGTCCAATATGAAATGAAGGTTATTTATCTACTATCAGCCAATACTAATATTTAGCAGGTGTTGGTTCTGGTAACTCAGCTTGTACGTGCTGTTTGAGTTATTGCTAATTGAATGTCCAATCGTTTCATTTCCGCTTCTGCTACTTGAATATTTTTAACAATACAAGAAACAATCACTTCTTAATGTCTCGATAGAAATTCTGATGAGAACCAACCGCTTCTAAATATACCAATTTAACCTCCTCATCGAGCGTGTAACCAAGTAAGTATTCTTGCCCAGAACTAATAAACTTATAAACATACAGTTCAGACAGGTCTCCTTTTTTACGTATACCAACCTTTGGTGTTTGGCTCACAACTTCAACAGCGTCATCAATATCAGACACTGTATTTCCATGTAACTTTTTATATTGCCGCGCAAATCGCCTAGTCTGCATTACCTGCCATGTCATTGCTGTTTTGACTTTGGTACAAATGCTTCAGCTTGCTCTCTTGGCTCCGCTAATGCGGCTAATGACTCAGCTACAAAGCTAACGGGTAAGTCAGGGTTATCTAATGCTGCGCGACCTACACTAGCCCAAAATTCTACTTGCCCTGAAATGGTACGGTGCTCAGCTCGAGCATCATGTTTTGCTTGCGTGTAAAGGTTATTATTAATTCGTATGGATGTGCTTGTTGACATTATGTGCTCCAATATTACTTACTACATATGTGGTAAATAGTATCACACCATACCGTCATGTAACAATTCCCACATAAACAAATACCCTCAGCCCAGCCTTCTTCTAATGCATAACCCCAGCATCAGGTATAACCGTATTTGATACCGTTGCTCTCTTATCCAACCACGGATTCACTAAATCCCAGTTAGCGGATTTTTCAATCATCGTTGCTAGCATGACGTGAAATTGTTCGATGGTGAGGGTTAAATTAATATTCTGCTGCTCGTCTTTTGCTATAAAACTAAGTCCAATGCCTTGCGTACCATCGGGCTTTGATAGTGATGTCATATTAACGGTCTCAATCATGAAGCTATCGATATTGCTATTAATTTTAATATCATGTTGTTCATGTGGTTTTTGTTGTGCCGCTTGATGCTGAAATTGATTCACGGCATGTTGTTGTTCTGCTGTTGGCATGGCTTTAGATTCAGTTGTTGCTTGTGCTGCACTGGTTACGGTGTAATTCAAAGGGTAACGTCCCATTTAATTCGATGGCGGCTGCAGGTTGTTCAGCCTCTTTATTGCCTACGATTCAAACAAACTCTATAGCTTTGCATTGATTCTTAGTATCTCATGGTTCCAATCTAAAATCTTTTGATCTGCTGTGCATAAGTTCATTGTCGATTTTATTGCCGTTGCTACAATCATTCGATCGGCTGGATCACCATGAAAATCTATTAATTGAGCAGATTCAATAGCAGCATCCCCTTTCAAAGGTATTTCTTGTAATCCATGCTTCATCAAGTTTGATCGCCATTCTGAAACACTGGAATCCATTGTTAAGCGACCTTTTTCAATCAACATGGCAACTTCCCAAAAACTAATTGCAGAAACAAACAATTCATTTTCTTTAAGTGCCTTATCAATAAGGATTAAACTCTCCTTACCTAACTTACTATTCCCCTCTGATAGCCATACCAATGCATGAGTATCAAGTAAAATCATAACTCAGCATCCCACTGGCTACCGACAGGCTCAATCAAATCATCACTGCTATGAACGTGACCTTTATCTAAACCAAATAATGACTGAACCTGCTTTTTATATGGCAATAGTCTTGAGACTGGCTTACCATTTTTAGTAATAATAATTTCTTCATTAGTTTCATTAACTACATCCATTAGATGTAAACATTTCGCTTTGAACTCAGACGCTTTGACTATTTGCATGACTCACTCCAGACATGACCATGGTTACGATTATAGTCACATTGTATTGCATTAACTAAATACGTGCTACGCATAATATTTCTGTGACACAACGCTACACACATTTAAGCAATGAAAGTTTAATGGCTGCTGCACCTAGTGTGGGTTCGTTAGTGCCTGCATTTACGGTTAGTGCAAATCAAAATATCAATTCACATAATCAGAAAACAGAAGTCACAGAGTGAGTGACACGGCAATATAAGTCCGCCGGTTAGTTTTAAATTAAAGTGCCTTAAATAGACGCACACAGCGTCTTTATCAGCTAATGCATCACTCCAGATCCGAACTGGTAGACAGCCCTTTATCCAACCAAGGATTAACTAAATCCCAGTTAGCTGCTTTTTCAATCATGGTGGCGAGCATGACGTGAAATTGTTCGATGGTGAGGGTTAGGTTTATTGTCTGTTGCGGTTTGTGTTGCACTTATCACGGTAGATTGCTTTGCTAACCATGCTGGTGCACCTTGTAAGACACCTTTCAATAGATGGCTCAACTGTACTTGGATTAATAATTCTCTGTATTTCCTTGGTAGTGATATTTTCACTACTTAGCTTACCATTGCCATGACTGGTAACAAATACGGTACAGATTTAAAAGAAGATTCTAGTTACTTTTAGAAACTACTCATTTTTTACGTTCTAGTAATTAGTTGCTTATTGTCATTGCTAAGAATAGAATTTAGTTATTAAACCTTACAAATACAGAGGAATACCATGCCAGCCACTACTCAACAAATTATTGCAGGACTCTATGCCGCTTTTTACAATCGAGCCCCCGATAAAGATGGATTAGCTTACTGGGAAAACAGGGCATCTTCTGGCAATACGCAAGAAGTCTTTAATGAAATAGCTGCTGGCTTTGCATCACACCCTAAATTTTCTGAACTGTATGATGGCTTGAACAACCAACAATTTGTTGAAGCGATCTATGTCAACGTTCTAGGATTTTCTGGTGATACAGCTGGGATTTCTTTCTGGACTAATGCCATTAATAACGGGACACAGCGTTCTGATATGGTGGCTGAGTTTGTGTTTAGCGCACTTAATATTGATTTAAATGATGCTCAGTGGGATAGCTTAACTGAAGAAGAAAAAGATATTTCTCAAAATAGGCAAGACACCCTGCTCAATAAAGTCGATGCTGCACTCTATTTTGTTGATACCTTCGGTGATGCTACTAATGTCACGTTATCTGATGATTTAGAAAATGATCCTGCTTACCTTGCTTCAATTGAAGTTCTTGCCAATATCGACCATACAATAAGTTCGGTCTTTACATCGCGCTCGGCGGTCAAGCTTGATGGTACAGGTAGCTTAGTATTTAAAGGAGTCGATACAACGGCTCCAACGGCAACTATTGCTTTATCAGATACGGGTTTAGCTGCAAGTGAAACTAGCACTGTTACTATTAGCTTTAGTGAAGCGACAACAGGCTTAAGCCTCTCAGCTATTACGGCACCTAATGCTACATTATCTGCACTAACAACAAATGATGATGGTATTACCTATACGGCTCTACTAACACCAACGAGTGGTGTTAGCGACGCAAATAATTTACTGTCGATTGATATGACACAAGTCAGTGATACTGCAGGTAATGCCGGTATTGGTACACAAAGCAGTCCTAACTATACGGTCAACACGGTATCTGCATCAGACACCACAGCCCCAACATTAGATAGCAGTACGCCAGCTGACAATGCAACTGCAGTTGCTATTGCGGGTAATATAGTCCTGACGTTTTCTGAAACAGTTACCGCTGGTACTGGTGATATTGTAATCAGTGATGGTAGCGATACCAGAACAATAGCTGTGGGAGATGCTCAAGTAGTAATAAGTGGCACGACTGTTACCATTAACCCAACAGTTAATTTAAATTCAAATGCTAGCTATAACGTGCAGTTGGCAAGCGGTGTAATCAAAGATTCTGCAGGCAATTCTTACGCTGGAATTAGCGACACAACAACACTTAATTTTACGACTGACACACAATATTTAGCGACTAATGCAACCACATTCACTGGTGATGCTGCTGCTGATATTTTATCCATTTCTACAGCAGCGGGATTCACACCTCTTGTTATGACTGGGGTTGCTTTGAATGGTGGCACAGGAATAAATACGATAAATTTGCAGGATGGCTCTAACATAATAGCTGCAACAGTAAGCAACTTTACTAACTTAACCTTTGATGCAACAGGCGCGACAGGTGCAGTTGATGTTAGTATGACTCAGTCTCAGCATGCTGGTTTTACCGGCATAATTACTGCTGCCACTGCTGGCGGTGAAGTTATAACCATATCGAATGCTGGCAGTATCACTGCGCTGGAAGGTGTGGAAACTTATATATTGAGTGCTAATGCTGGTGCTTATGACGTTACCATAGATGCAAATACACTTGGGGTTGATATTACTGACAACGTGTTCAATGCTTCTAGTACAGCTGTTAACGGTGCTGGAACTTTGACAGGAACTTACACATTAACTGGTTTCAGTGATGTCTTGAAATTAACGGCGACAGGGGATATTACTGGAGCTAATGTCACAAAAGTTGAGAAATTAGACTTAACAACAGTTGCTACAATTACCGCTACAATGACTCAAGCGCAGCATGCTGGGTTTACAGGTGGAATAACAGCTAATGGCAATGATGACATAATCACATTTACTACAGCTGGAACTATAACTGGTGATGCCGATATATCTAAATATGTCTTGGCTGATGGTGCAAATAGTTTCACTTTAGGTGGTGCAGGTCAAGATGTCACAGGTGGAACTGGTGCAGATACCTTCATCATGGCTACAAATATGTTAACTGGTTCAACCATTATTGGTGGGACTGGAACTGATGAAATAACAATGACCGATTCGACCGCAACGACGACTGATTTAGACAATGTATCAGGTGTCGAAACCATTACGCTAGGGGCTGCAGTATCAGCAATTAATACAGTTGAAGCGCTGGTTGCAAATGGAGCAACATTAACAGTAGATGGTTCGAGTGCTACAAGCCTTAACTGGAATGGCTCTCTTGAAACTGATGGTGGTATTTTTAGCATTACAGGCAGTAGTGGAGCTGATGTTATTGTTGGTGGCTCTGGTGCAGATACGATAACTGCTGGAGGTGGAACTGATACTGTAACAGGCGGAGCAGGAATAGATACTATTACGCTTGGCGCAGCTGCGGATACTGTTGTGATTGGCTCAGGTGATTTAACATCACTAAATAGAGATACTGTTACTGATTTTAATGTGGCAGAAGATTTTATTCGTATTGATGCATCTTTAACTAATTCGGGAACGGGTAATATCACTGATGGTGTTATTGCTGGAGAATATCAAACTTCAGGTGCTGCGGGTATCTATACTGTTGCTGCGAATGAGGTGGTTATTGAGCTAGGCTTTGTGTTTGATACCGCAGCAAATGCTGCTAACTTAGGCATTTCTCAGCTATTAGCGGCAGGTGGACAAGCTGAAGATGGTCTACATACGTTTGTTCCAGCAACCTTTTCTATGACAGCAGATCAAGATGAAGCTCTGCTAATTGTTTATCAATCTAATAATGCATATTTATACAAAATGGTTGAAGGAGCTGATGCTAATACAACATTTACTGCTGATGGTAGTGACACATTAACCATGGTAGGAATATATGAGAATGTTGCTGTGGGTACATTTGACTTTGGGCACTTTATTGCTTGATATTACCAAGTAAAAATAAAAACTAATGATGCAAGCTTAGCTTCGTGCTAGGTAAATATCTAAAGTTAAGGAGCTTTAGCCTAGAAATGAGCTAAGGCTCTTTCTTTTAAGGATCGTTGAGAAACTAAAAGTTAGCCTTCAGGGCTGCATAAGTATAAATAATTATATTTCAATAGCTTACCTTGCAGGT
>ENA-OSET01002331-OSET01002331.1-sediment-metagenome-genome-assembly--contig:-NODE-2331-length-18486-cov-3.454017_pt1 | contig 18486 bp, 10 predicted proteins | sample MGYA00237882_ERZ534229 | MGnify/ENA primary metagenome ERZ534229 (study PRJEB26408, sample SAMN06266212) | sediment metagenome | isolation source: Hudson Canyon methane seep mesocosm | place... | reverse complement strand
CTCAAACAGACGATACCAAGTACCGGAATCATAATGATAAAAACAAAGCTGAGCTTCAAACTTAAACATATAAACAGCGGTAAAGAGTTTGATCTCGACAAAGTTTCATCATCTATAGGAAGAGATGCCGACTGCGATATTGTATTAGATCAGGGCAACCCTTCAAGAATGCATGCCCAGATTATCTTTAAAAATGGAAAACTCCTGCTTGATGACCTAAATTCAACCAATGGCACCTTCGTCAACAACCAACGAATATATAAAACAACAAGCCTTCACCCCGGAGACAACATCAAATTTAGCTCAAGTGAATTCACTCTACTATCAAATGAGCCTAACGATGAAACCATCATTTCGAAAAAAGCACCCTTTATAGAAACGGAAAGCTCATTTATAGTTCTGGGTGAAATAAAAGTAGACCCAAACGAAACAGCGCTACAGCAAAATTACCCACTCCCATTTGGCTGGCCAGCCGATGACACCATGTCAAAAAAGCTATTCCAAACAAAACCAAATACAAAATACTTAGATAAGCTTGACCAACGAATTCAAAAGAACCTCGCTAAGGATGATACAGTCTACATAGCTGCACTGGTTTTTAACCCTAACGCTGAAGTACCTATTATCTTCGGACTTTCTTTAGACTCTCAACAACACACACTTAGTATCGGTAGAAGTAAAGAGTGCACTTTTACCATTAATGCTCCAAGCATTTCAGAGCATCATGCAAACCTAATATTCGCACAAAATAAGTGGCACTTAAAAGACCACAATTCAACCAATGGAATTAGAGAAAATGGAAACCTGATAACAGAACTAGAACTTAAACATGGTACAACAGTCAATCTTGGTCAAATCAAAATGATTTATAGAAAGGTCCCTTGGGCACTATAATTCAACGCTGAATAGCTTTACCTATCTGCCAACCCTACCCACACGCTCATTATCAATAGTGATCATTTCTAGGTTATATAGAGGGTTCACAAGGGAATCAGATTATTTAATCTATTAAAGACTACCAAAAAACGACTTAGTGACTACAAGACACATATAGAATCGCTTATGTAGCAAGCTGAACGAGCATTAACAAGCTATCTGCATTAAATCTAGTGTTGTTTGAATAGGGTAAGGTTGTGCTTTATAAGATGACTATAATAGGTGATGACTTCCATCAGCTACACCTCGGCACATAAGTCCACTGCTGTGGCTGCTCCCTTCCGGGCCTGACCAGGTTAACAGTTTATTATTGCGTGGGAACCAATGAAAGCCACCATAACTAGCGGATAAACGAGTGTTTATCAGAAAGTGCGCGCATTCTAGCAAAGCCTCTCACTCATTAAAAGAGCATTTTCCATTATTTATCAGGAATTCTTATGCTGCCTTTTTTATAAACCTCAAACATAAAAAGCACCAAAACGTTTAAAGCAAAATACACTTATATTTACACCTGTAACCTTTAATAACTTTAAGTATCAACAAGATAAAGAATACAAACCATAAAAACCAAGCAAAACAAAATATTTCAGTGTACATCCGTACCTTTATATGTAATGATTTAAATAGTTAATTACGAACACATTATTCCCGCATAGGAGATTTAATATGCAACAACTTTCCAATCTAGATGCATCATTTTTATATTTAGAATCCCCTAGAACCCCCATGCATATTGGCTGCTTCCTGACATTTGCCCCTCCCGAAACTGGAGAAATGTCTTTTGAGCGCTTTGAGCGTTACATCGCATCACGCTTAGCTATTTCACCGATGTTTAGACGCAGATTAAAAACTGTACCATTAGATCTTGATCGACCTTACTGGGTAGACGACCACAACTTCAATATCAAAAACCATATAAAGCAAATCAGACTTTTTGGTAAAGATACAACAGAGCAACGAACAGACCTGATCGATACTTTTTTCAGTGAATCTCTCAAGCAAAACCGCCCTTTATGGGAAATGCTATTCATTCAAAATAGCGAGAACTCAAAAGGCGAGTTTTCAGTAGCGCTTAAGCTGCACCATTCTGCAGCCGACGGTAAAACAGCGGAGAAAATATTATCCGGCTTACTAAGTGATAAAGCCCAAGCAATCAATACACCTAAAGACACCTGGAAACCCGAACTGCCTTCAACCTCAGTGATGGCCAGTAATCGCATACGCTCACTTTATCATGTACCTAAAGAGCTTTTCTCGCTGGGTAAACGTTTGAGCCATTCTATTACCAACTCACAAGTACTCCGCCTACTTGATAAAGAGCAGCGACCACCTAATTTTTTCATGTCGCCCCCTACCCCCTTCAACCATGAAATAAGTTGCACACATTCACTACGCAGTGCGCACTTATCATTGACAGCTATTAAAGAAATTAAAACCGCTTTTCCTGGTAGTACGGTAAATGATGTCGTACTCACAATCTGCGCTGGTGCACTTAGAAAACACTTAATAAGTCAGAATAAACTACCTGACACCCCCATCGCTGCAATGATCCCGGTATCCAAAAGACCTGAAGTAGGTGAAAGTGAGGGTAATTTAATTTCCCCCATGCTGGTCTCACTTGCCACAGACATTGAATCACCACTGGAGCGTTTGTCACACGTACATCAAAATGCCTTAATGGCGAAGAAGTATAACCGCGAAGTCGCCATGGAACGCATTATCAACCACCTTCCCTCATGGTCATCCTCATGGGTCACGAAAGCCTATACTCGGCTTCGCGTTGCAAATAAACTCAAACCTATATTCAACTTGATCATCACCAACGTACCAGGACCTGCTTGCCAGATGTATTTGGATGGTGCGAAGTTAAAATCAATGGAAGGAGTGGCACCGATTGTTGATGGCATGGGGCTAACATTGGTTGTCACCAGTTATATGAAGACATTAACCGTCGGTATCACTAGCACAGCAGAAATGTCCAGCCATGCCCCTTTATTTATTGATTATTTGCATGAGTCACTTGAAGAATTACATGAGATGCTGATACCAAAGATTATGGACCAGGCTTCTTGATTTAGTACCAAAGGCATATTGTGGGATACCGGTAGTCTCTTGAGCCGGTATCCATGCCTCAAAGGGAACACAGTTTTGCTACCTACCTACGGATTCAATTTCCACTTCTGACAAAAAACGCCAAGCCCCTTCTTCTAAACATTCGTCTAGCTGAATCTCTCCGACTTGTTCACGATGAAGACTCACGACTCTATTATTCATAGCGGCAAACATGCGCTTTACTTGATGATATTTGCCTTCATGAATGGTTAATAACACATCATGCGGGGATATTATTTCTAACTTGGCGGGTTTGGTCAGATGCTTTTCTCCGTGAAGCTGAATACCCTCCTCAAACTGGTGAAGTACCTCTAAGCCTATCGGCTCTGCAAGCCCTACTCTGTAACGTTTTCCACACTTCTTTTTAGGCGAGGTAATTCGGTGCGACCACCCACCGTCATCCGTTAAGATAACCAAACCTGTTGTGTCAATATCGAGACGACCCGCAATATGCAGCGCATCCCTATCTTCTATATCTAACAACCCCATAACAGACCGAGCGTCATCATCAATTGAGGTACACACTACGCCCAAAGGTTTGTTTAGCATTATGTAACGCGCCCCGTGCAAAAAAAGGCACTTCCCTAGAAAGACCACTTCGTCTTGCTCTGATACCTTGAAAGCAGGGTCTTTTATGAAGACACCACTCACGCAAACCTCTCGTTTACTAATTACTTTTTTTGCTTGAGTACGAGTAAGCCCCGTGCATGCACAAATATATTTATCAAGCCTCATAAAACAAGCACCAAGTTAAGCCCTCTGAAAATTGGGCCTATCTTAACGCATTTTATTTCAATTCAGCGAATGGCAGCGTAATTTTAAAAGCACTCCCTCCCCCTTCAACACTTTGACATACCACTACACCCTGTAGTTTATCCTGCACCAAAGTACGCACAATATGTAAGCCCAAGCCACTTCCCTCCTGCCCAAGCTTAGTGGTGTAAAACTTTTCAAATATTTTCTCTTGCAGGTCAGGTGGAATACCACAGCCATTATCAGAAAAACTTAAAATTAACTGCTCTCCTTCAACTGTCACTATAAGTGTCATTAAACCTTTATCATCGGCTTTGAAAGCATGTAACAAGCTATTATTCACAAAGTTAGTAACAATTTGAGCAAAGGTACCCGGAAAACTTTCAATGATAATACCCTCAGCACATTCAAGTTCTAGGGTATGCGGGCTACGCTTTAAGCGCGGCTGTAAACTTGCTACCACATCTGACAGACATTCTTTTAAGTCAAACTGCTGACATACGTCATTACATTGGTTTACCGTCGTTCTTTTAAAGCTTTTAACCAGCGAAATCATTCGCTTCAGGTTATTGTTCGCTATTTTTGATGAGTCAAGACTACTTTCCAGAAAATGGCAAAAATCATCCTGAACCAAATCATCATTATCATACTTTAACTTAACCGAATTCAGCTCCTCAATATTATGACTTAATGCAGTAATTGCTATACCTACGGGAGTACTGATTTCGTGTGTAAACTCACCTACCATAGCCCCTATTGCAGCGAGTTTTTCATTTTGTTGAAGCTGCTTATTCTGTTCTAACACCTTTGTTTCGACTTTTTTAGTGTAATCACAGAGCTGAGTAATAAGCTCGTCACGCGCTTTGACTAATGCCTGATTTTTTAAATGACATCGAACTCGCGCACAGACTTCTTCATGCTGAACAGGCTTACTTATATAATCAACAGCACCAACGCGAAAACCTTCTGCAACATCTTTTCGATCCGTTTTTGCGGTGATAAAAACCACTGGAATTTCTTTTATCTCCGTCAATGATTTCAATCGCCGACACGTTTCTATGCCATCCATTTCTGGCATCATAATATCTAGCAGAATCAGATCAGGCTTGGCAAGTGAAGCGAGCTCCAAAGCTTGCTTACCGTTGGTAGAAAACGAGACTTCATAACCTTCCGACTCTAGGATCTGACTAAATAAATCCAAGTTGGCTGGCGTATCATCCACCACCAGTATTTTCGAGCCTTTTATGCAAATAGGTTCACGCGCCATGTTGCTCTCCTTACATATCAATGCGCTTATTCATAGTGAATCGTCTTTAAAACGTCAACAATTGCCAAAGTGTCATACTGGGATAGCAGCAAATTAAAATGCGCTGAAAGCCTAACCCCCCCATGCTGGACCTTTTCAAGCTCATCAAGCAACTGACGTATTTTGGTGACTTGATTTAGCTTAGCGGCGGTCATCAACTCAGTATGTAGCAATTCAGGAAGTATAATTTTTGAGTCTGCCGGGGCGTAAAGGCCTTCTTTTTGACTATCAAATTCAAGTGACTTAGATTTGGGGTCTAAACCAGAACCAGGCTCATATTCAAACTCTACCGAACAAAGATTTTCAAGAACTTGATATATTTCTATAAACTGGAAAGGCTTAGGAATAAATATGTCAAAGCCCTCCTCTAAATAATACTCCACCTCATGAACCATGCTATAGGCTGAAATAGCCACACAAACAACATCCTTCCCTTCAAAGTCAGCCCTGATTCTTTTTACGGCCTCGTCGCCATTCATTACGGGCATACGAATATCCATAAAGACAATATCAACCCAGTTTTTGTGTAATAAATCCAAGGCTTCTTGCCCGTTTTCAGCCTCACACACACTAATGCCGATATCATCCAACAAAGAAGTTAATATCAAACGATTATCAGCAACGTCATCAACTACAAGCGCAGATAGGTGTGTCCCTGACTTTATGCATTTCACTTTTTGATAGTTTTTACTCTCAACTTTTAAACTATCAGAGCAAGCTGAAATATCTAACCAAAAAGAAAAACAACTACCTTTTGAAGGCTCTGACACTAAACTTAATTGCCCGCCCATTAGATCAACTTGCCGCTTAGTAATAGATAAACCTAAACCTGTACCACTGGTATGTATTGCTGCTCTTACTTGATGAAAAGCATCATAAATACCATCCTGATCATCAGGATCAATACCAGGCCCGGTATCAATAATATCAAACAGATAGCGTTTATCATGTTCTTTATCTTTAGTTACGCGAAATACAACACTACCTTGCTCGGTAAATTTCACTGCATTTCCAAGCAAGTTAATTAGAATTTGGCGCAGCTTCACTTGGTCACCATGCACAGGAGACGGCTCTGGGATATTTTTTTCCATTACCCAGTCCAAGCCTTTCTGCTCGCACCGCATACTAAACACCAACGCTAGATCATCAACCAGCTTACTCAACTCAAAATCACAAGTATCAAGCTCCATTGCGCCCGCTTCAATCTTGGAAAGATCAAGCACGTCATTAATGACATCAAGCAAGTGGTTCCCCGCCGTTTCAATTGCTTGCACCATTTCAAACTGTTCTTTAGGAAAATTACTATCAATCAATAGCAATTGAGAAAAACCCAATATGGCATTGAGCGGCGTTCGGATTTCATGTGACATATTTGCTAAAAATAGACTTTTCGCATGCGTCGCTGATTCAGCAACTTCTTTTGATTTTTCCAGTTCCGCTGTTCGTTCAGACACTTTGGTTTCAAGAGAGGCATTTAGTTTTTCAAGATTTGATACTAAAATTACATTATCATAAGCCGTTGAAATATTCGTACAAAGTATATGAATTAGTTCTTTATCCCTTTCACTCTGAATAGTTTTTCCTTCAAGGTAAACAATGAAACGATAGGCCTTATTGGTAGAAGAGATATATAAAATACTATGATCTGCCAGAAACAGATTTCTTTCTTCACGGTATGCTTGCTGAATACTCTCTTGAGTAGACATTGAAACCAATTCCGAAATAGGCTGATGACTACACTCGCTATACTGACCCATACCAAAACTGACACGAAAAACACCATTACATTCACGAACCTCCAAGGCGCTAGGAACAACCTCACTCGCTGCTTCATCTGTATCCAAAGGCCAAAGCAAGGACAAGCGCGCAATAATATCTAAACAGAACTTCTCTTGAGATTGAAAATTAAAAAGCCCTTTTGAAATTTTTGAAACTTTTACCAAACTTAAACGATCCGCTTCCAGGCGACATAAATCCCGGTACCCTCTTAGCGCGGCAACAAGCATGGTTTTAAGTTTGGAGGACGTTAGATCAGCCTTGTCTTTATAATCATTAATATCGTAATCAATGACCACACGCTCTTCAGGCGCGGTGCCTGGCTGACCAGTACGTAAGATAATCCGAACAAGTGGGTTTGCTAATTCTTCCCGAATTTTTTTAGCAACATCTAAACCGGCATGATCGGTTTCCATCACAACATCTAAAAGCACCAGAGCAATATCCTTATGCTCACTTAGCACCTCGATCGATTCTTTCCCAGAATAAGCACTTAAAAACTCGATCTTGCGCCCTTCAAATGCAAAACCCTGAAGAATGAGTTTGGTTAAGCTATGAATCTCTTCATTATCATCAACGATCAATACTTTCCAGGCAGGCAAAATCGACGCAGGTACGCCCCCCTCAGGCTTTAAGGAGGGCTTAGCATTAACAAATAACGACTCTATGGAGCTATTTACCATAACAGAACCTGTTAAGAATTATTGTACGTCAGTCAGTCGCTCACAAATTTGCTTTATTTCATTAATATTTTCAAACAATACATTAACGACCGTTGGATCAAATTGCTTACCACTCTCTTCTTTGAAATACGCTTCAATTTTTTCCATCGGCCAGGCAGGCTTGTAACAGCGTACGGCATTAAGCGCATCAAACACATCAGCAACGGCAGCAATACGTCCAAACAGGTGGATCTGCTTTCCGGCTAATTTACGAGGATAACCATTACCATCCCAGCGCTCATGATGCTCATGGGCGATAATAGCGGCATATTGCAGTGTTTCATGTTTCGATTTATTGAGCATGTTATAACCCACATCGGCATGGGTTTTCATGATCTCCCACTCTTCAGGCGTTAACTTGCCATTTTTATTCAGAATTGCATCAGGGATCGCGATTTTCCCTAGGTCATGCAAGGGTGAGGCAGACTTTATTCTGGCGGCTTTTTTTTCATTAACCCCCATTGCCAGCGCCAATAACTCTGAAATTTCAGCCACACGTTTAACATGATTTCCCGTCTCAGGAGAGCGTGTTTCAACCGCATCTCCCAAGAGGTAGACAATTTCTTGCTGGGTAGCTTCCCGCTCCTCTTTCAAATAAGCATTCTCAAAAGCGATACCTGCATTACTGGAAAAGACTTCCAGTAATTTTTTATCGACATCCTCTAAAGGCTTGAATTGAGAGTGAGAAATGTAGAGTAAATTTTCTTTACCTAAGCCCGTCATAAAGTAAAAAATATAATATTCTTCACAATAGAAGTTTTTCTTATGGTTATGTGCTTCATCCAGCTTTTGGCAAATATCTTGAGGTAAATTCTGTCGAACACTCTGATTAACCAATGTCGCGTACTTACCCGTTGCAGAAAGAATCCGGTAGTCATTATTTTCATTTTCAACGGCAAAGCCCGATATGGGCTGCATATATGCAGAATCCTTATTAAGACCTAACAAGGCAATCAACTGAACAAGGACTGCAGAGGTAAATTTCTGTAGGGATTGTTTCTCAAAAATTTTGGCAGATGAATCAATAATCATCTCCAAACCTTTACGATTTTCCTCTAAAGCAACAATATCTCTGTATGAGCGTAATGTTGAATACATTAAGGTTTTTAACTTGGTCGCAGTAAGCTCAGTTTTGTCTTTATAGTCGTTAATATCATAATCAGCAATCACACTTTCCTCGGGAGCCTGACCAGGCTGCCCTGTGCGTAAAACAATACGAGTAAATTTATTTTTAAGCTCTTGTCTAATATATTTAGCAAGCTGTAAACCTGCCTGGTCTGACTCCATCACCACATCAAGCAACACAAGGGCAATATCATCATGAGTAGACAGCACTTCACGTGCTTCTTTTGCAGAATATGCGTGGAGAAAGTGTAATTTACGACCTTCAAATGTATAGCGATCCAGTACTAATTTAGTAATACTATGCACTTGTTCTTCGTCATCAACAATAAGAACAATCCACGGCTGACTAGCAGCATTCGGCTTATCGTCATGCTCTTTGCTGCCACTGTCTGCAAATAAATTACTACTTTTATGCATTAGCCATTACCTCAGTTTTAACTTAAATATAGCACAAGTTATAAGGATCACTACTTCACATTATTTAAGCTCACTTTATACTTTCAAGCATCAGTACCAGACTCAATCTCAATAGGAATACTGATAACAAATTTAATCCCTTCACCTAAAACACTTTCACACTTAATCAATCCTTTTAATTTTTGCGTCACCAAATTATAAACAATATGCATTCCCAGGCCAGTACCACCAAAGCCTCGCTTGGTGGTAAAAAACGGGTCAAATATTTTGGCTAAGTTTTCAGCATCAACCCCTATACCGTTGTCATAGTAGGTCAACACCATATATTCATTTTCACGTGAAATATCGATATTAATTTGTCCAGCAATATCATCATCAAAGGCATGAATCACTGAATTCATAATTAAATTAGTGACTATTTGAGAAAAAGAACCTGGATAGCTGTCAATTTCAATTTGCTTATCTCCGGTGACTTTAATTGAATGTGGGGTCTTTTTTAATCGAGGATGAAGCGTTAATAAGACCTCTTCAATATAATTTATAACCAAAAACAAGCGACGCTCTTCTGCAGTTTGGTCAACAGCAACTTGTTTAAAACTTTTAACCAACTCAGTCGCCCGCTGTAAATTTGAAAGAATCATATCTGTAGTTTGTAGATTGCATTTTAAAAAGTCGTCAAAGTCTTCCTTGGTCATGGCGTTATCTAAGTATTTTTTATTTATATTTCTAGTTTCATCCATCAAAAAGGAAGCCGCTGTCACACCCACGCCTACAGGTGTATTAATTTCATGCGCCACACCTGCAACTAATTCACCTAAGGAAGCCATTTTCTCGGCTTCAATCAGTTGCTTCTGGGCAGACTGAAGTTTGCTGGTACGCTGCTCAACCATTTCTTCCAAAGTTGTCTGATAACGCTTTAATTCGACATTACTACTTTCCAGACTGCTGGCATAATTTTGTAATTGATCTGTTTTTTTACTCAATTCAGATGACATATTATTAAAAGCAAAGGCCAATTGGCCGAGCTCATTCTTTGAGCGAACATCTACCTGATGATCTAACTCACCAGCCGAAATCTTTTCAACCCCTGTCATCAGTAAGCTTAATGGGTGATTCACCAAACGCCTTATCGCCCAGTAAATCAGAAGACTGGCAACCACCGTTGCTAAAATGGCTAACAAAGCTACTTGCTTAAATAATTTTTGGGTCAGTTCAGCCAATATTGAAATTGGACTCAGTACAACGGCTTTCATATCAGTCTGTTTCTGCTGTAAAAAATCTACAGTTTGTTCAGCATAATAATAACGTTGCGAACGCCCCTCTATTGTTTGATCTGAATTCAATTCACCTAAGGTGTTATCTAAACCCAGACTGCTCACTAAAATTTTATTTTGCTTAGCAAGCCCAATATCAACACCCAACTGACGTTTGATTGTCGCTAAGCGTTCAGCCCCCACCTCTTGTTCTAATACAATGAGCATGGCTGAAGCTTTTTCAGCTTCCCAAGTTTCCGGATTTGCCACAGGCACCTCTAAAACTGCCTGCGTTCTAATAATTGGCACACCGTTATGAACCACAAAATCTGAGCGTTTTCGCTTATAAATAATTAAATCCTGAAAATCTTCAAAAGGTAAAACATCTTCAAAACCGACCGGTTCTGTTAACGAAAATTTTATGCTTTCATAAAAAGTCTGCACTGTTAGCTGATAAACAGAACTAACATTAAACAAACCGGACTCTGGCGGAAGAAAACCATTGGAATGGCTATAATAATAACTACGCTTATCGATCTCCCCTTTTTTGGTAAAAGAACCTAACCAAATACCGTCAGAATCCATTCTTACACTTAACACTGGCTGAGCATAAGGAATCAGGTCAAAAGGAGATAATGCATACAAGCTAATGGAAGAAAGCTTATGCAAGTTTTTTAGCGGCCTTAGTGCCTGCACAATTCTAACTTGCGATTCGAGTGTATATATTTTGTCTGATTCTTCAATGTTTGTACCTAGCAAGGAAGCATCACTATAGTAATAAGGGCCTAAATTTGTCAGCTGTTCAAGCTGCTCAAGTAGTTGTGGGTTGCTCACTACATCCGTCACACTTCTTACTGCATTCGACTGTAATTCCTCTAATTGACTCGAAAATATTTTCGACATTCGACCAAGTTCTTGCAAAGTAATCGATGCTAGGTTATTAAAACTACTCACCGCCATTACCACAGATAAGCCACCAGTGATTAACACAATCACTAGGAGTACAATTAAAATAATCTGACGGCTAATGCCTATTTTTTGCGGTGCCTTTGTCATAAAACATTCTCAAGACAATACGGAAAATAAGACTTCAATAACTTCACTGCTTCCAACGCTTAATCAAATCTTTATAAGGCATAGTTTCAGGCACTTCTCGTTTTATTTCCTTCTTAGGTGAACCTGTTTTCTTCAACCAATATGAAGGGTCACGCACTTTATTTAATTTAGGCGAATGCTTAGCCAACCTCATCTTTGACATTAAACGGTCTTGCTCCAAAGCGATCGCATCCATCGCTTTTTGAGGGCTAAACTCACCTTTGATCGCGCGCGCAAGGTTTGGCCACCAGATTCGAGAAAGTATAGGGTAATGCGGAACATTCAAGCCTGAATCTGTCCAAAGGCTCTCATCAGGAGAGGCATAAAAATCAATCATGCCTCCCCAGTCGTCCTTACGTTCTTGAACGAACCGAGAATGAATCGTCGATTTTCGAATAGGTGTGCCGCCCACCAGAAACTTCTTCAGGGTGACTGATTTAGAAACACAAAATTGCGCCCATAACCAAGCAGCAGCGCGTTTTTGGCCTTTCACATTTTTAGGGATAGTCCAACTCCCTGCATCTTGATAACCAACCTTCATACCTTTTTTCCAATAACGCCCATGAGGGGTTGGTGCAACCCGCCATACAGGCTTTCCTTTTGCATCTAACATGGGACTTCCCTTACGCGTAAAGTCATCGTGAGAGAGCCAGGTAATATACTGAAAAATATGTTGGGCAATATCACCACGGGCAGCTTGAGGGCCAGAATCAACCCAGCGCCATTTTTTCGCTTCAGGTGGTGCGTATTTATCTAGCCATTCAATATATTTACTCAATGCATAAACCGCAGCAGGGCCATTAGTTGCACCACCACGCGCGACAGATGAACCAACGGGCACTTTATTTTCAACCCGAATCCCCCATTCATCTACAGGACGCCCATTAGGCAAACCTTTATCTCCGACCCCCGCAATGGACAACCATGAATCGGTAAATCGCCACCCTAGAGAGGGCGATTTTTTACCATAGTCCATGTGACCATATACTTTTTTACCATCGATTGGCGTATTCGTGAAAAATTCAGCTATATCCTCATAAGCCGCCCAATTTATTGGCACCCCTAGTTCATAAGCCCCTGACTTACCATACTTTTTAATAGTGAACTGACGAAATTTAGCTTTGATATCTGAACGAACAAACCAGTCGTGTCGAAACCAGTAGAGGTTGGCAAATTGCTGATCAGGTAGCTGTAGTTGATTCCCTTCATAATCTTGACCAAACTCAAGGTTCAGAAAATCAGCTAAATCAAGGTAAGGGTTGGTAAATTTTTTCCCTTTCCCTTTCATGTATTGGCTTAAGTTAACAGCGCCATTCACGCGCAAGTGCGTACCAATCATATCCGCATCATTGACATAAATATCGTAAATATTCTTTCCGGTATTCATTTGTTTGAGAATCGCTTCCACCACCGCGCCTTCACCAATAATTTCATGTTCGACACGAATACCGGTTATATCAAAAAACGCTTTAGCCAAGGTTTCACTTTCCCAATAATGGGTTTTAATATCTTCAGCAACTGACTTAATGGTTTTCCCTCTAAATGCTTTACTCGCATTTTTAAACCAGGTAAGTTCTTGTCGCATTTCAGATTTTGATAAGGTAGAAGGCTGTAGCTGCTCGATCCAACTTTCTATTTTCGGATCACGCTCTTCTGCAAAAACCACAGAACTACTAAGGCTAAAAAAGCACATAAACAGTAATGTAGGTGAAAATAAGAATTTTAGTGCTTGATAAACATAACAAACAAAAAGTCTATTGCGATTTTTATTAGTCATCAGTTTCGCCTTGCCCCAAAAAAGTCGATACTCTTTATATAGTCAAAAAAAGTGTTTTTTTCAATCTAGTGAACAAGTATTACCTGATTTCGTAACAACAAATCTCACATGCGATTAATTTTTATTACCAAAAATTCTGTTTTTATAATTCATAGAATATTTTTGAATATCAAAGCTTAATATTTTGCCTAAGTACAAAAAACAGCCAATAATTGATTAAATATTGTTCAGATTAGTTTTGTGTAGAGGCAGGTCGATTATGAAGAATAAGCAACTTGAAGTATTGCTTGCCCATCAAACGGAGCTAATCGGAAAAATAGCACTTGAAGCAGATTTACTAACTTGTCTTGAAGAAATAGCCCTACATATTGAAAGTATATTTGATAGTGTGGTTGCATATGCCTCTATTCTTATCTTGGACGGTGATCAGTTATTTCATGGCGCAGCACCAAGCTTACCGCCAGAGTTCTGTAAACAAGTCAACGGTATAAAAATTGGCAAATCAGCCTGTTCATGCGGCACTTCAGCTTTTACCAAAAAGCAGGTCATTGTGAGTGATATTGAACATGATCCTCTATGGCATGACTTTGCCTCACTTGCTCTGAGTCATAACCTTCGGTCATGCTGGTCCACCCCAATTATTTCATCACAAGGAAAAGTGCTAGGCACTTTTGCTATTTATTACAATCAGGTTCAGCCTCCTAAGTCCTATCACCTTGAGCTGATTCAGTACTTTACTCACCTGACAGGTATCGCCATTCAAAAATGGCAGGCCCAGAAACAAATAGAACAGCTCGCCTTCTTTGATGCGCTGACCAACCTCCCTAACCGCCGTTTATTAATGGATCGTACTCAAAAAGTAATTCAACGTATAAAACGCGACCACCAACATGGCGCACTTATTTATATAGATTTAAATGGCTTTAAGCGTATCAACGACTCTTTGGGCCATTATGTAGGCGATGAATTACTCATTGCTGTATCTCACCGTTTACAAGACTCTATACGCGGCATTGACACTATCGCCCGGATTGGAGGCGACGAGTTTGTGGTATTAATTGAAGGCTTGAAAGATTTAGAAGACGACATCAAATTAGAAGCGATAAACCTTTCAAATCGAATATTAAATGGGCTAGAGCATCATTTTGAATTATCAGGAGGGCGTTACAAAATTAGCGCCAGTATCGGTGTTGCTTTAATCGACAATACTTGTGACGATGCCATCGAAATACTCAAACATGCCGATGCAGCTATGTACGAGGCAAAAAAGAACCCTACTCAAGATATTTGCTTCCATAATGCAAGCTTGCAACAATCCATTGATTTACGGCTACAAATAGAAAGTGAAATTAATACCGCGCTAGATCACATGGACTTCAATGCTTTTTTCCAACCTCAACTTGACTTGGAAGGACATTTAATCTCAGCCGAAGCATTAATTCGCTGGCATCACCCTGATAGAGGTTTAGTTTTCCCATCGGACTTCATCAACGTGGCTGAACGAATGGGGGTAATTCACCGAATGCAAAATATTGTGCTGATACAAGCTTGTAAAACCTTACAAATCCTTGAGCACAAAGAAATGCTAGATGATGATTTCCGTATATCCATTAATATTTGTCCCAGTCAGCTAAAATCTAATTCTCTACCAGATACTTTGATGGAAACGCTTAATCTCTATCAAATTCCTCCCAGACGTCTGATGCTTGAAATTACGGAGGGCATGCTAATTGAAGACCTGGATCGAACAATACTTATTCTCAAGCGATTAAATAAGCTGGGCTTCAAAGTTTCAATTGATGATTTTGGAACAGGCTACTCATCACTTGCTTATTTAAACAAACTGCCCGTAAATGAGATTAAAATTGATAAAAGTTTCATCGACACCTTAACGGATGAACCTAGCACGCAAGGTGTCATTGATACGGTTGTTTCGTTATCGAAGAATCTTAATTTTGATGTCATTGCCGAAGGCATTGAACAACAGTCGCAGTTGGAAATCATGCGCAGCAAGAAAGTAAAAGGCGTACAAGGTTACCTTTTTGCCAAGCCAATGAATCAGGACGATTTTATTGACTGGGTAGCTGAGGCAGCTTAAGTTTTTTATTGATTGGTGCTGCTGGGCTCTTAAGACCAAACAGCACCTAATATTAAAATATTACAAACTAGCAGCCAAACGAGAGCCTTGATCTATCGCACGTTTCGCATCAAGTTCACTTGCTAAATCAGCCCCGCCAATCACATGCACTTTCACGCCTTGCTTCACGGCACCTGCAGCAATTAATTCATCTGCCAAGGCGCGGTTAGAATTTTGTCCAGCGCATAAAATAACATTATCTACATCTAAAATGCGCTGCTTGCCATTCACCGTAATGTGTAAACCTTGATCGTCAATCAGGTCATACTGGCAGCCGGCAATCATGGTGACATTCTTTTGTTTTAAGGTGGCTCTATGTACCCAGCCAGAAGTCTTACCTAAATTTTTACCAAGAGCACTTTCTTTGCGCTGTAATAAGTACACATCACGCTCAGCAGGTAACACTTGCGCATCAATTAGCCCAGAACGATGCTCTAATGCAGTATCAACCCCCCACTCTTTATACCATTGCTGCTTTTCAGCCTGATCAGAGTTAGCATGTTTGTGAACTAAAAATTCTCCTACATCAAAGCCAATGCCACCGGCACCAATAATTGCCACTTTATGGCCCACCTGTTTTTTATCCCGTAGTACATCAAGGTAAGACATAACCTTTTTATGGTCTGCCCCCAGTATAGGCGGTGTACGCGGTATAATTCCCGTAGCGACAATGACCTCATCAAAACCTTCATCCATTAATGAAGCGGCCGTCGCCTTAGTATTTAAACGCAAATTTACCTCATACTTTTCAATCATCACACCAAAGTAACGCATTGTTTCAGCAAAATCGCTCTTACCTGGCACCTGCATTGCGATATTAAACTGCCCACCTATTTTATCTGCGGCATCAAATAAAGTGACATTATGCCCGCGCTCCGCTAAGACCGTGGCCGCAGACATTCCAGCAGGACCTGACCCCACTACCGCAATGTGCTTTTTATCTTGAGTAGGCAAATAACGTAACTCTGTTTCGTGGCATGCACGCGGGTTCACTAAACAGGATGCACGCTTCATCTGAAAGGTGTGATCTAAACAAGCCTGGTTACACGCAATACAGTTATTAATTTCATCACTTTTACCCACGGCAGCTTTAGCAACAAAGAAAGGGTCGGCAAGAAATGGGCGCGCCATGGACACCATATCGGCTTCATCACTCGATAAGATACCTTCAGCTATTTCTGGCGTATTAATTCTATTACTCGCACAGACAGGAATTGAAACAACTTTCTTTAATTTAGCAGTAGCAAAAGAAAAAGCGGCCCGCGGCACAGAAGTTACAATCGTTGGTATACGAGCTTCATGCCAGCCAATACCAGTATTAATAATATTCGCCCCTGCTTCTTCAATCGCTTTTGCCAAGGTTTCAATCTCTTGCCAGCTTTGGCCGCCATCCACTAAGTCCATTAACGACATACGATAAACAATAATAAATTTATCACCCACAGCTTTACGCGTACGTTTTACCGTTTCAATCGCAAAACGCATTCTGTTCTCAGCACTGCCACCCCATTTGTCTTTTCGGGTATTCACACGTTCGCACAAAAACTGATTAATCAAATAACCTTCAGAGGCCATGATTTCAATGCCGTCATAATTGGCCAACTGAGCCATTTTTGCAGCATTTGCATAATCATTTAAAGTGCTCTCTACTTGTCGGTTGCTTAATTTACTTGGTTTAAAAGGCGTAATTGGAGACTTCTTCGCGGTAGCCGAAACACTATAAGGTGTATAACCATAACGGCCTGCATGTAGTAATTGCATGCATATTTTACCCCCTTCCTGGTGAACAGCGGTAGTTACACGACGATGCAACAGCGCCGTAATTTTGTTATCCATTCTAGACCCAAGAGGCAATAATTCTCCACGACGGTTCGGCGCATACCCGCCCGTAATCATCAAGCCAACACCACCCCGAGCACGCTCTGCAAAATAAGCAGCTAGTTTATCAATATGATAAAAACGGTCTTCTAAACCCGTATGCATCGAGCCCATGATTACGCGATTTTTTAACGTAGTAAAGCCCAAATCAAGTGGCGCTAATAGGTGAGGAAAGTGAGGATTCATAGTTTATTCTCAGGTCAATTTATTTGCCCAGAGTGTAGCTTGTTTTATCGTTATAACAAACCTCTATCAAAGATCCTTGAGTTGAAATCTGCCTGAAAGTATTCTTAGATACACCAAGTTGCTTGTTTATTAAGCGAATTCAAAATAAAAAACACTTAAACTGTCTTTTGCACTAATGATTATATAAATGATGCGCTTTTTTGTAGCCTGAATGATGATTGATACACCTAGATGGCAATTTAAGATGATTGATTATGCACTTGTAAAAAGGCATCATAAATGAGTTTCTCAACTTCTGTTCCGTAACAACGTGTATGCACAAAAGTTCCATCTTTCTCGTAGACACTTGAGTTATAAATAATATACTTAATACCCGTTTTTCCTTTTACTTTAGCGGGGTAATTCTTTAATAACTCAAAACGCCCCAAGCGTTCCATCATGTCAGCCAAACAGCTTTTGTCTATCTGAAATTCTGAGACAGGATGACCAATATATTCATCCTTTTCATACCCTAGCACTTCAAGCTCACATGAATTAGCATAAACAACAATACCTTCTGCCGATACTGCATGAATGCCAATTGAAGAATTATTTATAAACTCTGTTGGACTCTCACTAAACATAAAACACCTGTCAAAAAATTACCGCAGAATATTTACCAACATACACCAAAGTCGTGTTATTGGGTTGTAATGTCGACGCGAAGGGGCTGATCATTTTAACGCCTTGTATGCTTTTCTGCATGACTCAAATAGCCAATAGCCAATAGCTCAGCCAGTAAGCGTCCATATGATAATCACTTGTTATGTTTTTATCTAACTTCAAATTTTACATCAGAAGCTAAAGCCCCATTTATATACAACACCATTCTATAAGACCCTAGTGGGTCATCTGTTTCAAGGAAAGCAGCTTCACTAGATACGCCAAATTTAGTAGTTTCCTTAGATTCTAGGTTTTCATTTTCTTCTGACGGCGCATACAAAATAACGCGCTTAGTGTATTTAGCGCAGGTT
>ENA-OSET01002329-OSET01002329.1-sediment-metagenome-genome-assembly--contig:-NODE-2329-length-18494-cov-4.382201_pt1 | contig 18494 bp, 17 predicted proteins | sample MGYA00237882_ERZ534229 | MGnify/ENA primary metagenome ERZ534229 (study PRJEB26408, sample SAMN06266212) | sediment metagenome | isolation source: Hudson Canyon methane seep mesocosm | place... | reverse complement strand
GATCTTATTGGCCAATGAATACAGCCACGAGGTTTTGACCGGGGTCGCAGGGAGTTGCACATCCTCCAACCCCTCCATCATGTCGCCAAACACCGTGCCCACCGCACAGCCCGAGGTGCGGGTCTTTTTCTTCAGCTTCTCTTCGTGCGAGGTTTCAACTTCGGTGCGCACCACTGCCGTTTCCAGCTCTTCGTCATAGTCGACCCCAGTGATCACGTCGTCATCGCTCAGCATGCGCTGGTTACGTAAGAACCCTAAGGCCAGGTATTCGGGGTAGTCCCCGATGGTCATCGCCGTGACAATTTCCTGACTGTTCAAATAGATGGTCAGTGGACGTTCCTCGATCACAGCGATCTGACTGGCCTCACCATTGTGGTCCATACCAGTGACTGCGCGGGTCAGCCGGGCGTTGGAAGGATCAGGTGCGATCAAATATTCTTTTAGGTCAACACTGCTGGCCAATTGAAACTCTCCCGGTTCCGCCTTAGGTCTCGTCGAAGCTAACCTAGGATCTTGCCATGCCATTCACCACCACCAAATCGGCTTTCTGGAAGGGCTTTCGCGACAGCGCGCCGTTTATTCTGGTGTCGGGTCCTTTTGGACTGCTGTTCGGGGTGCTGGCCGCCGAAGCGGGACTAATTGTCCCCGAAGCCTTTGCCTTTTCGATGGCGGTATTTGCCGGATCGGCCCAATTTACTGCCCTGCAACTGATGCAAGAGAACGCGCCGGTGTTCATTGTGCTGATTTCGGCGCTGGCCGTGAACCTGCGGGATCCCGAGGTGACCGAACTGCTGTCCGAGCTGATTGCCAGGGCCGGCAACTTCCTCACGAACTTCCCGGCGGTGGGGTGGATGTCATACGACGAGTTGCGGTCCCGTAGCGAGGACCTGGTGATGCTCGTCATCACGGGCTCGCACGACGGCACCAGCGCGCTCGACTACACAATCAACTGCGCGGTCGGTTATCCGGCCATGACAGGCCACCCGGACGACCCGCGCCCGGTGAACAACGTCGTTCCTGCCTGGGACCTGGTCTGCGGGCAGATGGCGGCGCTCGGCCTGGTGGCCGCCGATCGGCACCGCTATCGGACCGGCGAGGGCCAGCAGGTCACCATTGCCCTTTCCGACGTGGCGCTGGCCACGGTGGGATCCCTGGGGAACCTGGCGGAGGCCCAGGTCAACGGCGAGGTCCGTGGTCGGGTCGGCAACGCCATCTACGGGGCCTTCGGGCGGGATTTCACGACGGCCGACGACCGGCGGGTGATGGTCGTGGCGATTACCCCGAAGCAGTGGCGGGGCCTGCTGGAGGTGACCGGAATGGGCAGCGAGGTGGCCGCCCTCGCCGACGAATTGGGTGTGGACTTCGCCGACGAGGGTGCGAGGTATGTGGCCACCGGACGGCTCTGCGACCTGTTCGATCCCTGGTTCGCGGCACGCACCCTCGCCGAGGTGGCCAACGGGCTGGACGCACACGGCGTGTGCTGGGGTCCGTACCGGACGGTCGCCGAACTGGTGGCCGAGGACCCCAGGTGCTCGACGGCCAACCCGCTGTTCGCCGAGCTGGACCAGCCGGGCGTGGGCACGCACCTAGTTCCCGGATCCCCGATGGCCTTCGGTGGCTCCGCGGTTGCCGTCGGTGGCATCGCCGACAGGGGTGCGCAGGTGGCACCGCTGCTGGGCCAACACAGCGTGGAGATCCTGACCGGCAATCTGGGCCTCACCTCGGCCGAGGTGGGTGTGCTCATCGACCGGGGAGCAGTGGCGACCGCAGACTGAGTTGCCGTCTCTGCATGCGGGGGCACGCGATCCGGACTCGCATCGACGTTGTGTGGTCGGAGTACGCGATTCGGGAACGCTCCCGGCGGGTACTGCTCAGGCGCCCCAGGTCACGACGCGCCAGTCCAGGACCGGGACGGCCTCGCCATCGCGCTCGCTGTCCACCTCGACCCTCACGGCCCGGAGTCGACCGCCGGCGGCGGGCTTCTCGTCGAGCAGCGTGTGGTGGCAGGCCAGCACGTCACCCTCGAATACCGGGGCCAGGTGGTCGCAGGCCTGCCAGCCGAGCACGGTGGCCGTGTCCGGCAGCATCCGGATTAGGGAGGCCTGGGCCAGACCGATGGTGTGGCCCCCGTATACGAGTCGCCGGCCCTCAGGCCCCAGCGTCGGATCCCGGTGCACGGGGGCCTGATTCTGGGTGAGGCGGGCGAGTTCCGTGGCCAGGCCGACGGTGTCCCTGAGCCTGTCGCTGCGTCGGACGCCGACACGCCAGCCCTCGACGGTTACCGGGCTGAGTGGCGTGGGATCCCACCCGGACGGGATCCGATCCATCCAGTCGTCGAGTCGGATGTCGAGGGCGACGGCTCCCAGGTCGTCCTCGTGTCCGGTCATCGTGGTGGCATCCCGGAACCGCAGCATTGCGCACCGCTCGTAGTCGGCCACGGTGGCGCCGTCGTCGACCCGCACGGTGTGGATGCCCAGCAGGGCCAGGCCTCGGGCGGGGCGGTCGTCGCGTCGTCTCAGCTCGGAGAGGCCCCGGACCTCGACGGTGGTGTGGAGGGTTTCGCCGTGGCGGACCGGTTGGTGGAGGACGACGCCCCGGTAGAAGAGGTTGGCAATCACGCGACGGGTCGCCACCGTGCTCTGGCCGATCGACACGTGGAGGACGAGCGCCGGGTTGACCAGCGCACCTGGCTGGCCTGTGACCGCTTCGGCCAGTGGGTGGCTGAGCGAGGTGGCCAGGGGGTCACCGCAGATGGCCTGGTAGATGGCCGCTTCTCCGGGTCCGATCGTGACGGCCGGTGCCGGCTGGAGGGTCTGTCCGACGACCAGGTCGTCGAAGTAGGGGCCTGGGTCGTGGTCCTCGTTGTCCACGTGGGTCTCGTTGTCCATGTTGATCAGGGAATCGTCGGGCACGGTGCCACTCTGGCAGCCTCGGGTGGGCGATGCACGACCCGGGTGGATGTGGTCCGACGGGAGACGCCGCAGGGGTGTCGCCGTGGGCGGGGTTGGCCGGTTTGTTACCCGATGGTCATCGTGGGCAGGTATTCAACATGAATGAACGATCGCTTAAATAGATAGATAGGTTCTCTAACAATCATCGCGAAACACTGGAGCGCGTCGGATGGGATTCCTACGATCTCAGGGCAGGCGAGATGACGACATCCGCAGAGGGACAATCCGTCCCATCCGGTCGAGGTGTCCGAGGAAACGAGGGAACCGTGTCAGATGCAGTGGTGAACCTGTACGTCGACTCGCAGGCGATGAACTGGGTGGATGACGCCCTGTGTGTGGGCAGGAGCGACCAGTTCTTCGCCCCCTTCGCCGAGCGTCCCGAGGCCAGGGTCCGCCGGGAGGTGCGTGCCGCAGAGCTGTGCGCCGCCTGTCCAGCCATGGACTCCTGCCGTGAGTACGCCCGTGACAAGCGCGAGCTGGGATTCTGGGGCGGAGAGTCGGAGGCCGAGCGGGCCACGGCCGGGTTCGCCCCGACCACGCCCATCATCGGGCGTCGCCAGGTGGCCGCACGTCGTGCCGCCGCCGCACTCGCCGAGGTGGGCTGAAGCCCCAGGCACACGCCGCCCGGTCAGAGACCAAGGAAGCCGCCACCGTCCACGCAGAGCGTCTGTCCGGTCATGAACCGTGCCATGTCGCTGGCCAGGAACACCGCTGCAGGGCCCACGTCACCCAGCGGGTCGCCGATCCGACCCAGTGGCGTCCGCCCCAGCAGTCGCTCCTGTAGTACCGGGTTCTCGTCGTAGGCGCGCTCCATCGCCGGGGTGTCGGCCACCGGTGCGATGCAGTTGACGCGGATCCCGTCGGGTCCCCATTCCGCCGCCAGTCCCTTGGCCAGAGTGCGCTGGGCCGCCTTCACCATGGCGTAGACGGGGAGGCTGGCGCTTCCCTCCATGCCGGCCGACGACGTCATGAGGATCATCGAGCCGCCAGCCTCACGCAGGTGCGGGTGGGCCGCCCGGGCTCCCTCGAACGTGGCCCGGATGGCCGTGGCCACCATGGCGTCCCAGTGGTCCTGCGCCACGTCCTGGATCCGGGTGGGGCCACCGGTCGGGGCGATGGCGTTGTGGACCATGCAATCCAGCCGCCCATGGGCCGTGACCGTCGCATCCACGGCGGTTCGGAGGTCGTCGGCCGAGGTCACGTCGCAACGGACGCACCGGACGTCGTGTCCGGCCTCCCGGAGCCCGGCGGCGGCGGGCTCGCCGGTCTCCGATCGTCGACAGGCCAGCACGACCGCCGCCCCGTGCGCCGCCATGGCCGTGGCCATACCGAGGCCCAGGCCTGACGCACCACCGGTGACCAGCACCACGCGGCCTTCCAGCAGTCTGCCTCCCGGTACCAGGCCCGGGTTCACGGTGCCATCCAGACGCCACCGTCGGCCACCAGCGTCGCACCGGTCATGAACCGGGCTGCCGGATCGGCCAGTAGGTCGAGTAGGGGGGCGATGTCCCCGAAGGCGTCCCCCGGTCGACCCAGGGCCGGACCGGCGGTCGCCGATATCCGCGCTCCAGCGCCCGCGTCAGATGGAAAGGCCAGCTCGGGTGCCACGGCCAGCACCGCCGTGGTCAGGCCCTCTGGCCCCCACTGCCTGGCGGCGCTCTTGGCCAGGGCGCGGATCCCCTCGGAAGCCGCTGCTGACCCGACGAAACCTGCGGCTCCACCCATGGCGACGGTCGGCACGACCCACACCAGGCGTGCACGGTCGGAGAGGTGCGGCCGACAGGCCCGGGCCACGGCGAAGGCCTCGGCCATGGGTGCCTCGCAGGCTTCCACCCACCGCTGCGTGGTCTGGTCGACGAGCGGCACGGGGCTGGCCGGGACCGGTGGGACGTGGACCACGAGGTCGGGCCGGCCGATCAGGCTGACGCCGGCACCTATGCCCGTGCTGATGCCCGTGCCTGTACCCGCTCCGATGCCCGTCCCACCGTCGGTGCGCACAGGCACCACCTGGGCCACCACGTGGCCACGGTCCACGAGGCCGTCGTGCAGTCCATCGACGAGCGGTCCGTCGCCGACAAGCAGGGTCCGGGTCCCGTCAGCCATGGGCTTCCGGGCTCAGGGGAAGATTCCCCGCTGCTCGTACACGACCTGCAGGCGTCGGAGGGCCACTGCGTAGGCGGCATCCCGGCGGGACGCGATCTCCAGCTCGGAACGGATGTCGACCACCTCGTCGCAGGCCTTCCACAGGATCTCCCGCAACTTGAAGTCCACGTCTTCCAGGTCCCAGCGCTGTGCCGAACGGTTCTGCAACCACTCGAAGTACGAGACCACGACGCCACCGGCGTTCACCAGGATGTCTGGTAGCACGTCGATGCCGCGCTGTTCGAGGATCTTCTCCGCCTCCAGCGTCGTCGGACCGTTGGCTGCTTCGACCACGACCCGTGCCTGGATGCGTCCCACGTTCGCGGCGGTGACCTGGTTCTCCAGGGCGGCCGGCACGAGGATGTCGGCCGGCACCGACCAGAAGTCCTCGTCGTCGATCCACATGGCCTTCGGGAATCCGGCCACCGAGCCGTGTTCCCGGACCCAGTGGGCCAGCTCGAAGGCGTCGATGCCGTCCTCATCCGTGATGGCCCCGGCGTGGTCGGCCACCGCCACGAGCCTGGCTCCGTGCACCTGCAGTATCCGTCCCGTTGCGCTGCCCACGTTGCCGAAGCCCTGGATGCTGACCGTGGCCCCGACCAGGTCGAAGCCGACCTCGTCGGCCCAGTGCTGGAGGCAGAACACGACCCCCTGTCCGGTGGCTTTCTCGCGGCCGGGGCTGCCTCCCGTCTCCAAGGTCTTGCCGGTGACGATCCGCTTCACGTTCTGGCGCTCCGTCGCCCCGGTGGAGTTGGCATACGTGTCCATCATCCAGACCATCGACTGGGCGTTGCTGCCCAGGTCGGGGGCGGGGATGTCGTGGTCGGGACCGATGTTGGTCCCCAGGGCGTGGGTGAACCGTCGGACCACTCGCTCCAACTCGTCGGCCTCGAGCGCTGTCGGGTCGAACGAGATGCCGCCCTTGGCACCCCCGAACGGAATGTCGCAGAGGGCCGACTTCCATGTCATCCATGTGGCCAGGGCCTTGACCTCGTCCAGGTCCACCATCGGGTGGAACCTCACCCCGCCCTTGTACGGGCCCAGCAGGTTGCTGTGCTGGATCCGGTAGCCGCGGAACACCCGGTAGGACCCGTCGTTCATGAGGACCGGGAAATTGACGATGATCTCGTTCTTGGGCTGCGAGAGGATCGACCTGAGGTCGCCGGGGAGGTCGATGATCTCGGCGCCACGGTTTAACTGGTCCAGGGCTGTGGCGAAGAGGCTGTTGCCGGTGTCGGTCATCGCGGACCCCTCGGGTCGGGCGAGGATCGCCGTTGATCCCCTTGTTGCCCGGTGACGCTAGTCGCGGGCCTCCTGTGGCTGGTCCGGTGGTCTAGCGCCGTGCCGGCAATCGGTCGAGGAGCCGTGGTAGGACGGCCACCAGCAGGCCACCCACGGCCGTGCAGACCGCAGCGGTCAGCCACGCCGACGTGGGTGGAATCACCAGTTCGAAGTAGTCGCGGGGGAATGACCAGGCCATGGTGAGGGCATACCAGGCACCCATGGCGCCGGCCAGCCCGACCTTCCAGGGTCTGAGCGGGCGGCTTATGCCGAGCAGGACGACGAGGCTGATGCCCAGGAGCGTGAGGGTCGCCGAGGTGCGAGCCGCCTCCAGGGTGGCGTCGCTCCGGCGGACCACCTCGTAGGCAGCGAAGGTGGCGGCAGCGGCCGCCGTGCCGGCCGGCACGGCGTAGCGCAGCACCCGGGGCAGGAACCCCGGCCTGACGAGGGAGGCATCGGGAGCGAGGGCCAGGAAGAAGCCGGGTACCCCTACGGAGATGGTGCCGATGAGGGTCAGCTGCTTCGGCAGGAACGGGAACGGAACCCCGAACAGGCCCACCAGGGCGGTGAGCAGGACGGCGTAGGTGGCCTTGGTGATGAACAGGTTCGCCACCCGTTCGACGTTGTTGATGACCCGACGGCCTTCGGCCAGCACCCTGGGCAGCGTCGAGAACTGGTCGTCCAGCAGGACCAGCTGGGCGACCGCCCGGGATGCCGAACTGCCCGAGCCCATGGCTATACCCATGTCGGCGTCCTTCAGGGCGAGCACGTCGTTCACGCCGTCGCCGGTCATGGCGACCGTGTGGCCCCGGGACTGCAGGGCGTCGATCATGGCCCGTTTCTGGTGTGGTGTGACACGCCCGAACACGGCCCCGGCGGCTACCGCATCGGCCAGGGCTTCCGGGTCGTCGGGGAGGTCCCTGGCGTCGATCCAATGGTCGGCTCCGGGTACGCCGGCCCGCCGGGCCACCGCGGCGACCGTGGCGGGGTGGTCGCCGGATATCACCTTGAGGCTCACGCCCTGTTCGGCGAACCACGCCAGGATCTCGGGTGCCTCGGGCCTGACCGTGTCCTCCAGGAGGATCAGGCACATCGGCAGTCGGGCTGCGGGAAGGGTCTCGGTACCACACGAACCGGCACTCGAGCGGGTGAGCACGAGGACCCGCTGGCCCGTCTCGGCCAACTCGGCGACCCGCTCACGCGCAACCGCCCACTCACCCTTCGGTAGGAGGATGTCGGGTGCTCCCAGGTGAAAGGTGGCCCTGCTGTCGAAGTCGGCTGCCGCCCACTTGCGGGCCGACGAGAACGGAACGGTCGTCGTGGCAGTCCAGTCGGGTGCATCCAGGGCGGAGGCCAGGGCGGCGAGCGTGGCGTTGGGGGCGGGGTCGACCGCTGCCATGGCGCCCACGGCTCCGGCTGCCTCGTCGGCAGTGGTGGCGCCGATCGTCTCGATGCCGGCAAAGGCGATATCGCCGGTGGTGATCGTGCCGGTCTTGTCCAGGCAGAGGATGTCGACCCGGGCCAGGAGCTCCACCGAGGCCAGCTCGCGAGCCAGGGCCTTGCGCCTTGCTAGGGCGACCACCCCGACGATGAACGAGAGGCTGGTCAGCAGGACCAGGCCGTCCGGGACCATGGCGACGGCGGCGGCCACCGTGCCCCGTAGCGCCTCCTCCCAGAGGTCCTCGGTGACGAGGAGCCGGAGCAGGAGCAGGCCTGCGGCCGGGGGGATGATCACGGTCAGCCACCGGAGGATGGAGTTCACTCCCGACCGGAGCTCGCTGTCGACCAGGGTGAATCGCCTGGCCTCTTCGGCGAGGGCGGCGGCATACGACTCGGAGCCGATCCCTGTCGCCCGGACGTGCCCCGTGCCGGCCGCCACGAAGCTTCCAGACAGGACCCTGTCACCGACCGTCTTGTCCACCGGGTCGGCTTCACCGGTCAGGAGGGATTCGTCCACCTCCAGGCCGAGGGCGTCGACGACCACGCCGTCCACCACGACCTGGTCTCCGGGTCGCAGTTCCAGCAGGTCGTCCGCCACCACGCTTGACACGTCGATGTCGATGGCAGTTCCGTCCCGTACCACCCTGGCTCCGGGAGCCGAGAGGACGGCGAGGTTGGTGAGGGTGCGTCGGGCCCGAAGTTCCTGGACGGTCCCGATGATGCTGTTCGAGACGATCACCCCGGCGAAGAGGGCATCGCCTGGGAATCCGGCCACGAGGATCAGCGCGAACAGGGCGCCCATGATGGCGTTGATCGGGGTAAGGACGTTGGCCCGGAAGATCTCTCTGGTCGTCCTGACCGGAGCGTCCGGTACGTCGTTCACCCGGCCGTCGGCGAGGCGTTCGGCCACCTCAGAAGTGGTGAGGCCTGTAAGGGCTGGCGAGTCCTGCACGGTCGTCTTCGGTGTGTTGTCCACGGTGGCCGATCGTAGGTGGGGTGGGTGTGAAGTGTGGGCGCGACCGGTCAGGACCGGTCGTCCTCGAACCGGTACCGGTCCTCGACCATCGTCAGGCGATGCCTGGCGCCCGGCATGGTCGGATTGCTCGTCTCGTATCCGCCGTCGCCCTCCCACATGGCGACCGGACCGTTGTCGGTACGCGCCATGTGCGTCTCGTACAAGGCCGGCTCGGCTGCCTCCATGTCGGCCAGTGCACCGGCGACGTCGGTGTAGCGGGCCAACTGGTTCAGCGTCACCCAGGTGGGCGGTGCCAACTCGATCGCGCCGGCATCGCGCCGGTCCATCGCATCGGTTGGACGCATCCACTCGTGGTCGGTGATCTCGCCGTCGTCTATGGCGACCGACCCGGCGTCGCCCTCCAGGCGGGCGGCGAAGAAGAAGGTGTCGAACCGCTTGGGCATGACGGTTGGCGGTCTCCAGCGGGCGAACCAGGCCATTTCGTCCGGGTCCACCCTCACCGATGCCTCTTCGGCCGCCTCCCTCGCCGCTGCTGCTGCGGCCGTGGCCAGCTCGTCGGGCCGACCGTTCTCGTCGAGGACCTCGTCGGCGTCGTCGATGCGGCCACCTGGGAACACCCACATGCCGCCGAAGGCGATCTTCGAGTTCTTGTGGAGCATCAGGGTCTCGAGGCCGTCAGGGGTGTCCCTCAGGACGATGACGGTGGCTGCCGGGATGAGTTCCGTCGAGCCGTGCTCGTCGTGGTGTGTGGTAAAGGCGTCGTATCGCTTGTGGTCGCGGTGCTCCCGGCCTGCCAGGCCGTCGATCATCCGACCACCCCTGCCGCTCGCAGTTCGTCGATTCGATCAGAGCGACCGGTCTCGGCCAGGATCTCGTCGGAGTGCTGGCCGAGCGTCGGGGCGGCCGGTTCACGGAGCTCGGTCGGGGTGCCGTGGAAGCGGGTGGGTGGCCGGTGGTGTCGCACCCGACCAGCCGCCGGATGGTCGAACTCGGAGAAGACCCCGTTTGCGATCACCTGCGGATCGTTCTGGATCTCGTCGACGGCACGCACGATCCCGAACGGCACCTGGTTGGCCTCCAGCAGTGCCTCGGCCTCTGACACGGTGAGCCTCGTTGCGTTCTGGCGCACGGCACGGTGGACGGCCATCGCCTTTTCGCGGTTGGAGGTCCGGTCCCTTATGGTTGCGAGACCGGGATCCGAGCTGTCCACGCCCATTGCCCGGGCCAGGCCGTGGAACTCCTTGTCGGTGGGAACCGCCACGGCGGCGAAACCGCCGTCTAAGGCCAGCGGGGTGTTGTTGGCGGCAACCGACTGGGGTCCGGAATGGTCCCCGTCCAAGATGACCTCGTGGTCGGCACCGTCCACGAACAGGAAGGCGATGCAGGCATCCAGCATGCTCAACTCCATGTGCTGGCCGCCGGCGCCCCGACTCCGTGCGAAGAGGGCCGCTGTGATCGCCTGGCAGGCCGTGTAGGCGGTGACCTTGTCGCACACAAGTTGCTTGAGGAACTTGGGGTGGTCGTCGTTGAGGCCGGTCTGGCTGGCCGCCAGGCCTGACTGCGCCTGGATGACCGTGTCGTAGACACGGCGGTGGCTGTAGGGGCCGCTGGTTCCAAAGCCGGTGAGGTCTGCGTAGACGATGTCGGGTCGGATGGACCGTATGTCCTCGTAGGCGACGCCCAGGCGTTCCGCCACGCCGGGTCGGAAGTTCTGGACCAGCACGTCAGCGTCGGCGACCAGGTCCCGGAGGATGGCCAGGCCGTCGGCCTGACGGAGGTCCAGCACGATCGACCGCTTGCCCCTGTTGGCGGTCTGGAACATCGCCGAGATCCCGGCGACCGTGCTGCCCAGCCATCGAACCACGTCGCCGGTGGGCGCCTGCTCGACCTTGACGCAGTCGGCGCCCTGGTCGACGAGCATTCCAGCGGCCAGCGGGCCGGTGATGGCGACGGACAGGTCCACGATCCTGATTCCGTCGAGGGGCCCGCTCATGGGTCGACGGTACCCGTGGCTTACCGGAGTGGGCGTGCCGGGCGGGGCACGCCATCGGCCCCGACGGCAGAGGTGCCCGACTGCGACTGTTGGCCCGGCATGGGCTTACCGTCTGGGCACAGAGACAGGTGGCCGGTGGACTACGGGGGTACTTCATGCTCGAGGAACTGGACGGACGGGTGGCCGTGGTCACCGGGGCGGCTTCGGGCATTGGCCTGGCCATGTCGGAGGCCTTCCTCGCCGAAGGCATGCAGGTTGTCCTCTCCGACTGCGACGAGGCTTCCCTCGACGCCCAGGTGGCTAGGTTGGCCGAAGCCGGAGGTTCGGTCTCCGGGGTGGTCTGTGACGTGGTCGATCCGGAGGCCGTCGCCGCCCTGGCCGATGCCGCCTGGGACCGCTACGGAGCCGTGCACCTCCTGTGTAACAACGCAGGCGTGGGTCCTGCAGGGCCGATGCTGCAGACGACGCCGGCGGAATGGCGGTGGACCTTCGACGTGAACGTCCTCGGCGTGGCACACGGCGTCACGACCTTCGCCCCACGCATGGTGGCTGCCGGCGAGGGGCACATAGTGAACGTGGCATCCCAGGCCGGTGTCATGACCACCGAGCTGCTGGGCATGTACTGCGCCTCGAAGCACGCCGTGGTCGGCCTCTCCGAGGCGCTATACCGCGAGCTGGAGCCGACTCCCGTTGGAGTGTCCTGCCTCTGCCCGGAACTCGTCCGGACGGAGATCTTCGACGTGGGCCGGCTCCGGCCCGACTGGGTGGACGTACACGGGTCCAGTGGGGCGACGCAGGCGGCCCTCGGCGAGATTCTGGACGAACGTGGGATCGAGCCGGCCGAGGTGGCGGCCCGGGTGGTCGAGGCCGTGAGATCCGGTCGGTTCTGGATCTTCACCCACGACGTCACGCTGGGGATGGCCATGCGAAGGTTCGAGGACCTTCAGGCGGACCGGAACCCGACGATCATCGGCTAGGTGCCTGTTCGGGTGGCCTCAGAAGGGAGCGCGGTCGAACCAGGCGGATTCCTCGCGGAGTCGCCGGCTGCGCCATCCGTCGGCCGTTCGCACCAGGTCGTGGTGGTACCAGCCGCCCGTGAACCAGGTATCGCCGCCCGGTAGCCGCATCGGGTTGTTGAACATGGCGGTCACCCGGGCGGTGTCGCCGTCCACCTCGACCTCCAGGTTGGCCACCAAGTGCTGGGTCATCTCGAATCCGGACAGCACCTCGTCCATGAACGCCACGACCTCGTCCACGGTTCCGGCGATTCCGCCTGCCGACGTGTAGTCGATCTCGGCGTCGGTCGTGAACACGGTCCGGTAGAGGTCCCAGTTGCGGCGGTCCACGGCGGTGGCGTAGCGAGTCAGCAGGTCCCCAATGGCCACCCGGTCTGTGAGCAGTCTGATCGGATCGATGGTCATGGCCCGAATCTAAGCGGCCGACGGCTACCGGCCCGGATCGAGACGGAGGCCGATGCACCGCGTAGGTTCGGGCCGATGGGATTCACCGACGCTGACCTTGCCGAAATCGACCTCTCCGACGTCGACCCGTTCTGGTCGGGGCCGATGGTCGACCGGTACGCGGGTTTCGCCACCCTTCGCCGGGAGGACCCGATCCGCTTCTTCGCCGAGGTGGGAAACGACTTCCTTCCGGCAGGGCCCGGCTACTGGGCCATCACCCGCCATGCCGACGTGATCGAGGCCAGCCGCCACCCGGAGTGGTTCTGCTCGGGAGAGGGAACCAACATCCCCGACCTGCCACCGGAGTTCCGCGAGTTCTTCGGGTCCATGATCTCCATGGACGACCCCCGCCACGCCCGGCTCCGCAAGGTGGTGTCGGCCGGCTTCACGCCGCGCATGATGCGTTCCCTCGAGGACGGCGTAGAGCGGACGGCCGCAGCGATCGTGGATGACGTGGCTGAACGTGGGGAGTGCGACTTCGTGACTGAGGTGGCGGCCCGCCTTCCGCTGGCGGTCATCTGCGACATGATGGGAATCGCCCCTGATCGCTACGACGAGGTGTTCAACCACTCCAACGTCGTGCTCAGCCAGGGCGACCCGGAGTACATCCCGGTGGATGTCAACCCCCTGGAGGCGCTGTTGGGCGCCGGCGCGGGCCTGGCGGCCATCATGCACGAGACGGCCGAGGTCCGACGCGGTGGTGACGGCCAGGACCTCACCTCGCTGCTTGTGAACGCCGAGGTGGATGGCGAGCGCCTCTCCGCCGACGAGTTGGCGTCGTTCTTCGTGCTGCTCTGCGTGGCCGGCAACGAGACGACCCGCAACGCCATCTCGTGGGGCCTGCACTACCTGACCGGGAACCCCGACCAGCGCGCCATCTGGCTGGCTGACATCGACGGTGTGACGCCGACCGCTGTGGAGGAGATCGTCCGGATGGCCAGCCCGGTCACCCACTTCCGGAGGACGGTGACCACCGACGGCGTGCGGCTGGGGGGCCACGAGTTCAAGGCTGGCGAGAAGGTGGTGCTCTGGTACAACTCGGCCAACCGGGACGAGGCGGTGTTCGAGGGTCCCGACCGGTTCGACGTGAAGCGCGACCCCAATCCACACGTCGGCTTCGGTGGTCCCGGCCCCCACTTCTGTCTGGGGGCGCACCTTGCCCGGCGGGAGGTGGGCGTGATGTTCCGGCACCTGCTCACCAGGTTGCCCGACATCCGTTCGACCGCCGAGCCGGACCTGCTGCGAACCAACTTCGTGAACGGGATCAAGCACCTGTCGTGTGCGTGGACTCCGGCCTGAGCGCTGCCTGCGCCTGCGGGCGCCTCACGGCGTAGGCGTTCGCCCGTGCGTGGGTCTCAGCGGTCGGCCGGGCCTGTCCGTTGGTCCAGCATGGCCACCATGCCGTCCCGCCAGCCAACGGTGCATGGACCCGTGAGCGAGAGACGCTTCGTCGGGTCGGCGGCACTTCCCGGCTGGCTGCCCGGAAGGTCGTAGTAGGACAGCTCGGGTTCGATCCCGAGGCGTTCGCCGAACAGGGCGCACCACTGTTCGGCCGTCACCGTCTCGTCACCGCACCAGTTCACGATCGTGGCCGGTGCCGACGCAGCGTCCAGCAGCGGCGCCACCTGCCCAGCCAGGTCCTCCTCGTGGATCGGGGTGTACGGGGACTGGTCGGGGGATCGCAGGAGAACAGCGTGGCCGGCTACGACGGCGTCGCAGTGGTAGGCGGGGAGGCCGCCGTTGGGTCCGTAGCTGGCGTTGATCCGGGCGATGGTCGTCGGCAGGTCCAGTGCCCGCGCCATGGTGCGCGCGACCGCCTCCTGGCCGACCTTCGAGACGGCGTAGGTCGGGCTGTGTGGTGCCGTCGGATCGCCCAGGGGGTCGGTCTCCAGATAGGCGTGCCAGGGGTCCTCGTTGGGCCGGTACACGGTGTTCGTGGAGGCGATGAGGGCTGCCTCGGCGTGCCGGCAGTGCGCCATGAGCAGTCCGGTGGCCTCGGCGTTGGCCCGCATCGCCCGGTCGAAGTCGGGGGCCGGACCCTGCCAGGCGGCGAAGTGGACGAGGTGGGTGAAGTCCGTCGGCAGATCCCCGTAGTCGCCGGTCTCCAGGTCGGCCACGTGGGGGTGGACCCCTATGGCCTCGGCCCGCTCCCGACTGCCATCGGCCGAGTAGCGGGCCACCCCCCACACCTCGTTGTCGAGTGCAAGGAATCTGGCCACTGGATGGCCGATCTGGCCGGTCAGGCCGGTGATGAGGATCTTGCGGTCCGAGGGCATGGCCCCGACGCTAGGGCGGCTCCGGGAGCCGGACGACACCCAGGGCGAACTCGCCGGCTGCCGCGTAGTAGAGCCACCGCTCACCGTCGTCGTCCAGGACGAACGGGTCCCGCAGGCCGTTCTGGGGTTGGAATGCCGGACCCCTGGTGGTGGGCTCCACCGGCAGGTCGGCTCCTTCCCAGGGCTCTGCCGGGCGAAGCACCTCGACCGGTTCGGATGGCGTCCAACCGGTCCAGTCGTCCCGGAGGTCGACCCGGCACTCCATGATCCGCTCGGGAGCGTCACCGGCCCTCGTGAACCAGATCCGGAGGTGGTGGCCGTCGACCAGGACGCCGCTGTGCCGGATCTCGGCGTCGTCGAACAGGGTCGGCCCGTACTCGTAGCCGGAGAGCCCGTCGACCGACCGCACGAGCTGCGATGGCATGGACAGCCCGTAGCACCATCCGCCCCAGGCGAAGCCCCGTTGGTAGGAGGGGGAGATGGCCGGGCCGTCGAGCAACGGGAGGAAGCGCCGACCGTCCTGAGAGGTGGCCACCAGCGTGTGCTGGTCGTAGGTGGGGTAGGCACCCCAGGAGGGCAGGTGGCCTCCGGCTGAGGGGGAGACATGGCCGTGGAACGTCATGCGGAGGCGGCGGTCCTCCTCGTTGACCTGGACGTCGGGCGAGGCCACGTGCAGGTTCGGGTGGTCGGCGGGCAGGACCGGTGCGGCATCCTCGGCGTTGAGAACGTCGCTGGAGACCAGGTGCCATGGGCCGGCGGGATGGTCGGAGGCCGCCAGCCGGATGGAGGCCCCGCGGTGGTGGGCGAAGTAGAGGAGGTAGGCGCCGGGTGGATCGGGAAGCCAGGTGGGGCAGCGGATGACCGATGGCCCCTGCACGTTGAAGTCGCCGTGCTCGGTGGGTATCCCCGCCATGCCCCTCGGCACGACCACGTGTCGCTCGCTCAATGCCACTCCTCGGGACGTGGATCCGGACGGTCGGGAAGTACCGTCGGGCCGACCGTACGGGAGGGGACAACACCATGCTGGATCGAGACGGGGTGGCTGCACTCCACGACCTGACCGGACGGGTGGTGATCGTGACCGGTGGGAGTCGGGGCATAGGTCGGGCGGTCGCCGAGGCCTTCGCCGCCCAGGGAGCCAGCGTCGTGGTGTCCAGCCGCAAGGCCGATGCCTGCGATGAGGCCGTGGCCGCCATTCGTGCCGCCGGCGGCGAAGCCCTGGCCGTTCCGGGCCACGCGGGAGACCTCCACGACCTGGACAGGCTCGCCGCCACGACGGCCGATGCGTACGGCGGTATCGACATCCTGGTCAACAATGCGGCCAACCCGGTGGCCCAGCCCATCGGGGAGATCACGCCGGAGGCGTTCGCCAAGTCCTTCGACGTGAACGTGCGGGGTCCGTTGTTCCTTTTCCAGGCCTGCCTGCCCCACCTGCTGGTCTCTGACCACGCCTCGGTCGTCAACGTGATCTCGGCGGGAGCGTTCCTGAACACCCCCGGGGTGTCCATGTACGGGGCTGGAAAGGCCGCCCTGCTGCACTTCACCCGGTCGATGGCCGCCGAGTACGCCTCGCGTGGCATCCGTGTCAACGCCCTGGCCCCGGGGCCGGTCGATACGACCATGGTCCGCAATACCGGGCCCGAGCGTGCCGCTGGGATGGCCCGGTCCAACTACATGAAGCGACTGGGCGAGCCCGACGAGATGGTCGGGGCGGTCCTGTACATGGCGTCGGACGCGGGCAGCTTCATGACCGGCCAGTGCCTCACCGTGGATGGCGGGATGGTCCCGGCGCGCTGAGCGTGGACGACCGGACGGTTCCGGAGCGATAACCACCGACCCACTGGTTCCGGTTCTCCGACCGGGGTCGGGGATCGGGTCCGCCGCTAGGGTTGCCACTTGATCTGACGGACCGTCAGGTCCATTCACCCCCTGATCGCACTACCCCCGGGAGCAGACCATGGCCGGCCATCTGGCAGGAAAGAACATCGCCGTCACCGGTGCCGGGAACGGGATCGGCCGGGGCATCGCGCTGGCCTGCGCCGCCGAGGGCGCCAACGTCGTCGTCGCTGACTACGGGGTGACCATGGACGGTAGCGATCCGTCCAGCGAGGTCGCCGACGTTGTGGTGGACGAGATCCGGGCGGCGGGTGGCACGGCGACGGCGGTGGCCGGTGACGTGTCGGAGATGGCGGTCGGACAGCGCATCGTCGACACGGCGGTTCAGAACTGGGGGACCATCGACGGCGTGGTCTGCGTCGCCGGCATCGTGCGGGAGCGGATGCTGTTCAATATGAGCGAGGAGGAGTTCGACCACGTGGTCAGCGTCCACCTGAAGGGCCATTTCACGCTCTACCGGGCCGCCTCGGCGGTCATGCGAAAGCAGGAGACGGGCGGCAGCCTGGTCGGGTTCACGTCCGGCGCCTTCGTGGCCTCCACCGCGCAGGCCAACTACTCGGCGGCCAAGGGCGGGATCGTGTCGCTCACCCGCAGCGCCGCATTCGCCCTCCGGCGCTACGGCATCAACGCCAACTGCATCGCACCGGCTGCGATGACCCGCATGTCGGAGAACGTGCCGTTCGAGATTGAGGCCGGTGGACCCGAGGCGATCGCCCCCCTGGCCGTCTACCTGCTCTCGGACGCCGCCCGGGACACGACGGCCCAGATCTACACCTGTACCGGGAAGCGGATCGCCGTCTGGAACCAACCGGAGGAACTGCGACACATGTCGGCTGACGACGGCGAGATGTTCACTGTCGACGAGATCGCCGAGAGGCTCCCGACTGCCATCGGAGCCGAGGAGATGCCGATGTTCGCCGACCTTGAGCGGCGCATGAGGGAGATGGCCGAGAGGAAGGCCGCCGAAGAGGCCGGGGCGGCGTCATAGGCACCGTCTCCGGAGCGCCTACCCTCCTGCCATGACCGCTCCCCCCTACGTAGAGGGCCACGGCCTGCTGGACGGCAGGGTCGTCGTCGTCACTGCTTCAGCCGGTGCCGGCATCGGGTTCGCCGTCGCCCGACGGGCGGTTGAGGAGGGAGCCACGGTCGTCATCTCGGACGTCCACGAGCGACGCCTGGCCGAGGCTGCCGATGCTCTCGAGGTCGTGGCCGGGTCGAGGCCCCTCGCCCTTGTCTGCGACGTCCGAGACGAGGCCGACGTCCAGGGCCTCATGGACGCGGCACTGTCTGAGCACGGGCGGATCGACGTGCTGGTCAACAACGCCGGCCTGGGAGGCGACACCCGTCTCGTGGACATGGACGACGAGGAGTGGGACCGGGTGCTGGACATCACCCTGACCGGCACCATGCGCTGCACCCGGGCCGCCCTGCGGATCATGGAGGCCCAGGGCCACGGCGTGATCGTGAACAATGCCTCGGTGGTCGGCTGGAGGGCCCAGGCCGGACAGACCCACTACGCGGCGGCCAAGGCCGGCGTGATGGCCCTAACCAGGTGCTCGGCCGTGGAGGCCGCAGGCTCGGGTATCCGGATCAACTGCGTGTCGCCCAGCCTGGCCATGCACCCCTTCCTGGCCCGGACCAGCAGCGAGGAACTTCTGGCGTCGCTGGTCGACGGCGAGGCGTTCACGCCAGCGATCACGTTCTTCCCGTTCGCCGGGCAGACCATCGGCACGCCGACCACGCGTTCGACCTGGTGGGATGACCTGCAACTCTCGGTGCTGGCCGTGCCCGAGCAGGTGGGCGACGACACGATCGTGCGGGTCACGGTGCAGCCGCTGGTCTGGTGGATCTGGTACGGCGGTGGCGTCATGGCCTTCGGCACGCTGCTGGCCGCCGTGCCGGGCCGACGCCGGCGGCGCGACGAAGAGTCGCAGGAGGCGCCGGTCTCCGAAGAGGTCCCGGGGTGAGCCCGGTGCGCAGCGCGGCGATCGCCGTGGGCCTGGTGCTGGCGCTGCTGGTCGGGGTGATGGCCACCCGTGATTCGGGCCCGGACCGGGTATCCGCCCACCTGGTCGGGCA